>Ga0208198_1000312_pt1 | contig 57464 bp, 44 predicted proteins | sample AD_JPNTR2_MetaG_FD_184446 | JGI IMG/M metagenome (GOLD analysis project Ga0208198, IMG submission 184446) | Active sludge microbial communities of municipal wastewater-treating anaerobic digesters from Japan - AD_JPNTR2_MetaG (SPAdes) (version 2) | ecosystem: Engineered > Bioreactor > Anaerobic...
ACCTGGACATGACGGAATACCATGAATGGAAAAAACAACAGCAACAAGCAAAAAAAGTAAGTAAGGTTACCCCAATACGCTGAGTTCATCTAACCGAGGGATTTTACACACACTTATGGACTTGATCCTTCTTCAGATGGGCAGATCTCTATAAACTTAAAGTGCCAAAGAAATATGGACAAGGTATGAAATTATCGAATCTTACGATTTATTTTGACAATTTGACAACTAAAAATAATAGTGAAAAATATGACGATTATGCTTTTGATTTTATGATTATATGGCCAATTCAAAGTGTAACTAAGAATGAAAAAGAAATTCAGATGCTGAAAGAAATGGCCGAACGTCAAAAAACAAAAAAGATTATCTTTCTGACTTTAAAAGAACCTTGGTATAATCCCGATTCTTTTGAGACTTTTGTTGATCGAGTAATTAAATTGGACTGTGAAAATGATGATCCAAAAGAATATCAGCGAATCCAAACCGCTTATGAAAATGACATGAAAAGACGTGGATACTAATATATCCAAGAATTCTATACTTAGGTTCTCGGGGAAATGGTAGATATGTTTCCCCGAACATTGGTTTTCGGTGAAAATGCCAAAAACCCATTGATATGTTCCCGTAAACGTAAGGTTCAAAAAATAAGCCCAAGACATCAATCTATGCGGCTCAGGCCACGTTGAGACGGTTTGTTTGATGTCAAGAAAGTGAAGTCAGAATACGTTCATGGGAACATATCGAGGGTATGTTCTTGCATAAAAAACCAGCTCAAAATCAAGTAAGGTTGGGGAGATAGGATCGATGTAAGTATCCCAAGTACATTGCAATAACCAGGGATGCGGATCCATAGTTTTGAGGATGACAGACCATTGAAGAACAAGGGTTATGCCTGCATTTCACTTACCATAAATGATGAAACAAAAGGTATATGGAGTTAAAATTAAAATAATAATTTCTTTCTGAAAGGATGATGTCAGCGCGGTTATTGCGCTTGAATCTCCGTTCATGTGCGACATTAAAGACGTCAAGGACGGTGAATTCGTCTTCGTATATGAAGCCTATCCCGTCCTGGTGCTCAATGTGTATTCCGACAGCTCATGGAGCTATCCGGCAGAATGGCCTCAATATGCTGAAAATCATGCCTTGCTTTCTGATACCGATGCAACTGCTTTTAATATCCACATCAGCGGTGTAGGGCCAAATCAACATCCAAGAAACTTCCGGGAGGGATTAAAGTGAATGAAACAATTACCATTCGGGAAGTGGAATCATGCGAGGAGATTGCTGAATTTTGGAGAGAACGGGATGAATATGTGATACGAGATGTTTTTCTCAATGATACTCTAGGGAAACCGTTGACTCAGAATGACTTGGATTGGTTTCTTTCGAAGGAATACAAAGATCATATGATGAAAGTCTTCTATCGGGACGAGGATAAGGCCCATTTCGTGTTCTTTGAGCAAAATGGTGAAAGAATTGGGTTCTGCTCTTATGTGACTTATTTTTCAGAAGACAACAAGTGCTTTATTATTGATTATTGCGTTAAGCCTGGATTTCGCCACAAAGGATATGGAAAAGCCTGTTTTCATGCTTTAAGAGAGAAGGAGATGGAAAAAGGCGCAGAGTATTTTGAGCTCAATATCTCAAATGAAGGCAACAGGAGTTTCTGGACATCTCTTGGTTTTGAATATAACGGTTTTGATGAATACGGTAGTATTCTGTATCAGCTTAGACCGGCGCAGTGTGGCGAAATAACTTATGAAGTGTTTCACATAAAAGACTTTGATCAACTCATGCAGCTTATGGGGGGTTATAAAAAGGCAATCGGGGAAGAGCTTTTAACCGACGCTCAGAAGGCCTCGCTAAAGAATGCAATTGAAAACCATGAGATTTTCTTTTTTGTTGCAAAAAGAAAAACCCGATTGATAGGAATGTGTTCAGTAAGCCCAACATTTTCTACATATCAGTGTAAGAAAAGCGGTGTTTTCGGGGACTTCTATATTCTTCCGGTCTATCAAAGCAAAGGCATTGCAACCTCCTTGACAAAATCTGTGTTTCATTGGTGCGACAAGCACGATGTTACCCCTCTTTGGGTTGGAAGCTCTAAGGAAGATATTGGCATGTATCAGCATTTAGGTTTTGGAGTTCAGCTAGGGAGTCTCTTAGCATGGTCTGCAGATTAAGGAAATTATTGTAGAAGAAGCTGCTAATAGTTGGAGATTCAAACAGATTGTTATTCCGGCAAACGAAAAAACAGGAGTAGCAGCACCATATTGCTATCAGATTATTTTCGAGAAATCCATAGAAGAGGATAACCGGAATTAGAAAAGAAAGTAGACGGAGAGTAAGCGTACAATAGTCCCCACCTTCAGCAGGTGATGGCTATTGTACGCTTACATATCCAGGTGAATGTTATACAGGGTATCAAGCTTGATTATTGATGCGAGAAAGAGGTGTGAGAATGGCGAATCATGTATTAGCAGGCATAATGGGCTTATGTGTTGCTGATGCCTTAGGTGTTCCTGTCGAATTTATGGACAGGGAAACGCTTAAAAGAAACCCTGTAACCGGTATGCGCTCTTACGGGACTCATCGCCAACCTGCAGGGACATGGTCTGATGATACAAGCATGATATTATGTCTCGTAGACAGCCTTATTAAAGGATTGGACTATGAAGATATCATGATTAACTTCCTCAAATGGCTTGACGAAGCAGCGTACACACCTCACGGAGAAGTCTTCGATGTCGGAAACATAACCGCAAAAGCCTTGATGAGGTTCTCGCGTGGGATACCTCCTTTAGAATGCGGCGGAGCAACCGAACGCGATAACGGAAACGGCTCGCTTATGAGGATTCTTCCCATTGTATTCTATCTGCGGTCTGTTTACGGAACTGACTTCCACGAGACAGATGAGGCGTTCGAAATCATCCATAATGTTTCCGCCCTGACACATGCCCATAAACGCAGTCAGATTGCATGCGGTATCTATGTTTCTGTTGCATCTGCTCTGATGGATGGAACAGATCCTGAGATAGCAGTGGAGACCGGTATCCATAGGGCAGTAGATCACTACCGAAGTCACCCTGGATTCTCCCGTGAACTACACCACTATGAACGGCTTACACGAAAAGACTTTAGTGAACTGGATGAGGCTGAAATAAGAAGCACAGGATATGTTGTTGATACGCTTGAAGCTGCAATTTGGTGTCTATTGAGAACAGATAGCTTCAGGGACTGTGTGTTAAAAGCAGTAAACCTGGGAGGAGATACAGATACTGTTGCTGCAGTTGCAGGAGGATTGGCAGGACTTTATTATGGATATGAGAGCATTCCAGATGACTGGCTTTCCGTGATCGCCAAGCGGGATTATGTTGAGAGTCTATGCAATCAACTCTATGAAGCGTTCGGCAAAAGCACAACAAGAAACTATGCCGATATATAACTTATGCTAGCTTTATCATACGGGGAGTAGTTTTTGATACACCGTTCTCGCGGTTGCCATATGTGTTAGCATGAAAAAGGGAAAGTCATAACTGTCAATAGCTGCCGATTGTCTCATTTCCAAACACGTTGAGACTATAGCAGGACCAATAAACACAGACAGCTGACAGCATTAGCAAATGTCAGTATCTTAAGTTGGTGGGGTGAAATACGTGGATCTTTTGCCTATCGGCAAAATGGCAGCTTTAAATCATATTTCAGTTCAGACCTTAAGATATTATGACAAGATCGATCTATTAAAGCCGATATACGTTGATAGAGAGACAAACTACAGATACTACGATATCAAGCAGAGCGCAATATTGGATATGATTCAGTATATGAAGTCCTTGGGAATGTCTTTAGAGCAGATAAAAGAGCAATTTGAGAAAGAAGATATTAAAGAGATTCAGCATATCCTCAGGAAACAAAGTAAAAATATCGATGAAGAGATTAAGAAGCTACATCATATGAAAGGAGGAGTTGAAGCTTGCATAAGAAACTATAGCAGGTATTTACAAATGCCAGGGGAAGGCGATATCACACTTGAATTCATCCCGGATAGAAAGATATTTTGCTATGACGGAAAGATAAATATCTACGACCATGGACTTGATACTTATGAATATATCCTAAGGCAATTGAAGAAACAGGTAATAATCAAGGATTTGCCCATGGTATACTTCTGTAATGTCGGTTCCATATGGCGAAAAGAAATGATTGATGCAGGTAAATTCTTCTCTTCTGAGATATTTATGTTTGTTGATAATGATTTTCCTGAACAAGAAGGTATAGAGATAATTCCTGCTTCCAATTATGTTTGCATATATTTCTACAGTTTTTGGAAGGAAAAAGAGCACGCCCGAAAGCTCCTTCGTTACATAGATGAGAAGGGGTACGAGATAATCGGGGACTACGTATGTGAAGTAGTGGTTGAACTGCCCATCTTTGACAATAACGAAAGGAACATGTTTGTAAGACTGCAAGTGCCCATAGAATACTAAAAAAGACGGTTGACTCTATTCTTACAATAGACATTAGACTTTAGTCAGAGGTAAAAGATAAGGGAGACAGCTCTTGCTGGAATCTTTTCAAAAAGAGCAAAGGAGATGATTTCATGAGAGAAAAGATTAGAGTCATCCAGTATGGTTGCGGTAAGATGGGCAGAGTCTTTCTAAGGTACCTATATGAGAAAGGCGCAGAAATAGTCGGTGCAATTGATATGAACCCGGCCCTTGAAGGGAAAGACATCGGAGAAGTTGCAGGACTTGGATTCAAGACTAATGTGCCAATTAGTTCAAATGCTGAGAAGGTTTTCAGCGAATGTGATGCAGATGTCTGTGTCATCGCAACAAGAAGTCTCGTTCCCGAAGTATATGATGCTTTTGCACTGGCTGCAAGACATGGCGTAAATGCTATTAGCACCTGCGAAGAAGCCTTCTATCCATGGACAACCTCACCTGCTCTCACCAATCGATTAGACAGATTAGCCAAAGATAATAACTGCACCTTGGCAGGCTCAGGCTACCAGGACGTATTCTGGGGGAACCTCATTACGACACTGGCAGGATCAAGTCATAAAATCGAAAGAATAGAAGGCGTATCCAGCTATAACGTGGAAGATTACGGAATTGCTTTGGCGGAAGTTCACGGAGCCGGACTCAGTCTCGAAGAATTCGAAAAAGAGATTGCTCAAAGCGACTCCCTGCCTTCTTTCATGTGGAATTCAAATGAGTGGCTATGCTCACAGTTTGGATGGACCATCAAATCAAATGAGCAAAAGCTAGTTCCCACAACTCACGACAAAGACATCAAATCAGAGACATTGGGAAAGGTAATCCCAAAAGGTCACGCCACAGGCATGTCTGCGATAGTGACTACAGTCACAAATCAAGGGCCTGTTGTAGTGTCCGAATGTATCGGAAAAGTCTACGCAGAAGGAGAAGTCGACAGAAACGACTGGAAGATCATTGGAGAACCCAATACGGTAGTAAACATCGCACGTCCGGCCACAGTGGAACTGACTTGCGCAACTATCGTAAACAGAATACCTCAGCTAATAGAGGCTCCTCCCGGATACTACACAACTGAGAAGATGCCTCCTGCTCAATACAGAACCTATCCGCTACACTTCTATGTGAAGTAACTAGGAATAAGTCAGAAGGCTATGAAATGCCGGTTAGGGTGAAAGCTCACCTTAGCCGGTGTTTTTATGTATCTCGTGTTGCGGCCTATCAGCACACATTTCTCCTAACCATCCAGCGTTTCGTAACCCTATCCTGGCAAATCCTGCCCTCATCCTCCAGTAGAGAAAGAATGGTCCTTGAAATGTGTCCTTCGTGTCCTTTATGTCCCATATATATACCTAACATGCGTCCAACTTCTGCGTTAGTAAGGCCATTTTCCGGACCGTCAACAATAGTCTCATAGACAGCCTCTTTAAGATTTGCCAGTGCTCTCTGCGCGCGTGCATAAGGCGTCGTCACTCTGATTTCCTCCTTACCAAGACACTTAGGGTATGGCACTCTCACATACTAATACTGACCCTGCCCAACAAGTCTCGCAATATGCAAGATTTAACAAGGCAACCGTAAAGCAACAGTCAAATTGGCCTAATCACTCATTCAACAATATCATCTTAAAGCCTTCTCCAAGTAGCTATCTAGTCCTTCGATCCGACTATCCTGGCACACTCAAACGAAGACCTAAACGTTAAATCGTCATCCCTGTCACCTAAATGTCATCTTCGCTTACTAAAATAAAGTCAACCCTTGGTGGAATTGACACTTCTCTCCTTATGCGCCTGATTTGCTACCGGTAACGTGAAGTGTGTGGAATAACTATGAGAGGAGAAGCCCGTATGGAAATACTACGGACCGAGAATCTTTCAAAAGTCTATGACGGTAAATACAAGGTACAGGCCCTGGATCAGGTTAATCTCAGTGTGGAAAAAGGCAGCCTGCTGGCGATTGTAGGTGATAGCGGATCCGGCAAGTCCACTCTTTTGCATATCTTAGGCGGTGTTGATCACCCGACAAGCGGGCGTGTTTTTGTTCAGGGAACAGATATTACGGAGCTTTCAGAAAGCGAGATGAGTGTATTTCGCAGACGGAACATCGGCATCATCTACCAGTTTTTTAATTTGATCCCCAATATTAACGTGCGCAAGAATATATGTTTGCCCTTGCTATTAGACCGGCGAAAACCGGACCATGATTATTACGAGGACGTCATCCAAACCCTCGGTATCGCCGATAAGCAAGATCGCTTTCCTAATGAGCTTTCCGGAGGCGAACAGCAACGTGTTGCCATTGCAAGAAGCCTCATCAGCCGTCCTGCCATCATTTTAGCTGACGAGCCTACCGGAAATCTTGACCGCCGAAACACGCAGGAGATAGTCTCTCTTTTCAAACTCGTTAACAAGAGCTTCAAAGCCACTATTATTCTCGTGACTCATAATGAAAAAGTCGCTCTCGCCTGTGAGAAAGTCTATACCATGGTTGATGGCCGGCTCTATAGGGAGGACGAAAGATGAGTATTATCAGAGAGCTGGCACTCGACTCTGTTAAGAGGGATCGGAAAAGCTCAATCGCGGTTAGCGTATCTGTTTTTATCGCAGTCGTTCTACTTGGCTTTTTCTTGATTGTCTTTAGCCTAATCGACCATGGTCAAGTAGCCTACATGACAGAAACCACAGGAGGCTATTCAGCCATGCTCCTTGCCAGAAGCCCCGAAGACATGGCAGAGCTCAAAGTAGATCACCGGGTGAAATCGCTGGCCGTAATCCAAAGGGAAGAACTGGAGGATACTTCCCTAAAGCGTCCCAAAATCGAGATCAATTATCTCGATGCCCATCTATACGATTACAAATGGGTTGAATTGGTATCCGGAAGGTATCCTGAAAACAGCCATGAACTTTTGGTTTCAGAACTCTTTTTGATCGAAAACCCAGGTTTCAAAATCGACTCCGATGTCACCATCGCGGATCGTCACTTTAAAATTTGTGGCAGTTTTAAGGAGTATTTGTATTCCTTTGAAGGTACGTACACAAGTTTTGGCTGGATTGACAGCACAAAAACAGAAGTAACAGGCCCTGTGGATCTTTGTATCTGGCTCGAGAATGAAAGAGCTACCTATGAGCAAATCCCCGACCTGGTGCAAAAACTAGGGCTTGACCCTGTCAAACTAAAAAAGGACGGCGGACTCATCTACAATACAGCTTATCTGGAAAGCAAGATGATCTTCCCCGGTGGGATTCTTAAACCATCTATGGATGTGGCGGAAAACATGCTGCTTCGCGCCTCCGTTCTTCTGTGTTTAATCGTGCTTTTTGTCATGATCATTTACAATGCTTTTTCTGTCTGGAATGAACGTGACCTGAAGCAAATCGGCCTTTTGAAAAGTTGCGGCATGAGCAAGAGTCAGGTTAAACGCTATGTGGTTTACAAGGCCTTCTACCTTTCCTTGCGACCTATCTTGCTTGGTATCGTTTCCTCCTATTTGCTGACCCTTTTACTGTTTTACTTGTTTGAAATGACACACGCAAAATATCATATTGCATATACTCCCACAGATATTCTCAAGACCCCTCTTATTCCCCTGATACGGGCTGCCTTTCCGGTTCTGTGTTTCGCGCTATTGACTGTTCTCTTTGCTTCACTAAAGCCGGCCAAGAAAAGCGGTGAGCTTTCCGTTGTCAGCGCAATCAAGAACCTGGATCCGGACCGCAGCCTGAAACTGAAAGATGTACGCTATACCTCAGACATTGAACGCAGCCTGGCAAAAGAATACAGCAACAGCTATAGTAAAAGCTATCGCGGTATGAGCATTGCTTTGGCGATGGCCTGCCTAATTTGTTCGATAACCGTCGTCATCCAAAGTTTCAATCACCTTAATGAACGCTATAACACTTACAAGAGTCCTTATAATATAAATGCAATCATTGCTACATTGGAAAACGTCAATCCTGAATTACTTACACGACTCACACAAGTCGACGGTATCAGCCAATTAGTCCTGTACCGAGACAATTGGAGTCTCAAGTTTTATGAAAGAGATAATCCCGATTTCCTCAGTGAGGAAAAAAGTACGGCCTGGGCAAAGCTGAAAAAGGACAAGAAAACCTTTGATGTTCCTGTTAACTTGTATGGCATTGATGATTCAATATGGGATCGTTACTGTGACGAACACGGTCTTAAAGAAGCCAAAGGAAGCAAGGAGGTTTTCTTGCTCGACAGGACTGTTGAAGACCCGGGGAGACCCTATCTGCGCAGTACCCGTATTCCCTTGGTCAATGAAGCTATAAATGACATTCATCTGCGAAGGGAATCTCATCCCGAAACAGGTTTAATCAGCCTGAGGATCGTGGACAAACTAACGGAAGTGCCTTTCGGTATAGATCCTATGCCTCAGAGATCCATCAGCCTTTTCATGCCTTTAAGCTGCTTTAATTCTTTTCTCCAAGACAGCGGTTTGGACCGGCCGCTGGAAGGCAAGAAATACGTCATCTCAATCACGGCGAATGAAGATATGTTGGATGAGATAACCGGGGTAACGAGACAGATTGTGTATGAATACATTCCCAGAAGTGACGCAAGAGTACAATCAAAGAACGATATGAAGCGTTTGTTGAAGGAAGAAGAGGCTAATATCAAAATTCTCTTCATTTTTATTCAGAGCTTTCTGCTCTTTGTCGGGCTTTCAAATGCATATAACAGCTTCAACTCTAATTTGCAAGCCAGAAAGCGGGATTTCGCTCTTCTTCGCAGTATTGGCATGGAAGAAAATCAACTTAAGAAGATGCTCATATACGAAGGAGGCTTTCTATTACGCAAAGTGCTGCTCATCTTCTCTGTTTTGCTTGTGGCCTTGGTAGCCTTGTTTGCCTATCGAAAGAAAATGCTCTTTTCTCCCTGGGAGATTTTTATTAATCTCAATTTTCCGCTGCTATTCGCCTTCCTCAGTATCAACGCTATTGGCGTCTTCGCTGCCATCCAAGGTGGCATAGGTCGTGTATTGAGACAAGACATTATGGAATCACTACGGGAAGAGTAAACGCTGCTTACCGGAACGGAAGCTCAATCACATAGATACTCCGGCTCCGGCAGCTCTGAGTTGAGAATAAAGCCTAATCTCAAAACAACTGCCGGAGCTTCCGCTTTCCACCTCAAGACTTCCTCCATGTCCCTCAACAATCGATTTGGCCATGGACAAACCAATGCCAAAGCTTTCTTTTTCAGCGTTTTGACTCTTAAAAAAACGATCAAAGATATGCCTTAAATCTTCTGCTGGAATGCCGGGGCCATTATCCCGGATCGCGATGCTCCGGTAAATATTATTCTCCGAAAGCCGGATCTCAACAATGCCCTTTTCTTCAACTGCCTCAACAGCGTTTTTCACGAGATTCAAGACTGCCTCCATGAGCCACGAGCGATCTCCATAGATTTCAAAGTCCTGACCGATCAATCTCAGGTCGACCTGCTTTTTCTGTATCAAGCCTTCAACCGGTTGAATCGCTTCATAGATCATGCTCTCAGCGCCAAAGCATTCGCTGCGAAAGGTAATAGCGCCTGCATCCAGAGAAGAGAGCTTTAATAGGCTGGACGTCAACCTGTTCAGTCTGTCAATTTCCCCGTCAAGACGGGCAATATACTCCGCCTGATTGGCCTCGTCCTGCTGCATTAGATCCAGCAGGAGCTGAATAGTGGTGAGGGGCGTCTTAATCTGATGGGTGATATCCTCAATGTTTCTTTTCAGAAGCGCGCGATCAGCCAAAGCCTTTTCCCGGGATTCGCGTAGAATCAGAACTGTCTTATGAAGGTCATCCCGCAGTTGTCCAAAGAGATCGTCGCGCAAGACCAGTCGATCCTCTCCTCGGTGCAAAGCCCTGAGATAATCAGAGAGTTCAAGCAACTCGTCTTTAAGTTTTTTCTCTTCTCCGGCACCCTGAAAAAAAGATATGAGCCCTGCGGCAAGAGCCAGGGCCAGATTCATCCATATCAGCTTATACCGGTTTATATAGGCGTTATCGGGCAGATAGCCATAGTGGCGCAAGAACCTTGCCCCATCTGCCATCAGTTCATTCGGTCTTTCTTTTAAGATAACCGCCAAATCCGCCTCGGCCGCATCCGGTGTATCGTTGGCTGAATGATTGATTAAGGCTGCTCCGGCAAGAAGGCTTAGAGCATTCTCTCCTTCTTGCAGGGCATATTCTGTAGCCAAAGATAAAAGCAAAAAGGAGATGGCAAAGGCAATGGTGCCTTTAATAATCGCTTTCCTCATCCGGCATCTCTCCTTCGTTCCAGCGATAGCCGATGCCACGAACCGTCCGGATCCTATTTCGGTAACGCCCTAGCTTCTGCCTGAGTCGCCGGATACTGACTGACAAAGTATTATCATACACAGAGTCTGAATCAAGACCCCAAACACTATCAATAATAACCTCTCTGGTCAGCGTCCGGCCTGGATTCTCCATAAAAAGGCATAGGAGTTGAAACTCCTTGAGGCTGAGGTCTTCCTCTCGTTCATCAATAAAAACCTTTGTCAAATCCTTATCCAGCGTCACACCGCCACTTGTCAAAATGCTCTCAAGTTTCGGGTCCTTCTTCATCCGGCGTAGAACAGTTTCGATTCTTGCCTTCAGTACCGGCAATTTGAAAGGCTTCGTGATATAGTCATCCGCTCCGGATTCCAGTCCGCGGATAACATCCCTGTCACTGTCTCTGACTGTCAAGCAAATAATAGGGATTGAACTCTTCTCCCGAACAAAATCAAGAAAAGCAAAGCCGTCTCCATCCGGCAAGTTCAGATCCAAGAGAATCAGATCTAAATCATCCTGGAAATATGTCTTTGCCTTGTTTAGCGTCGGAGCCGGAAAAACCCGATAGCCTTCATTTTCCAAATATCGCTTGACTGCAAAGAGGATATTCTCTTCATCCTCTACTAACAGGACTTTTCTCATATTGAAGACTCCTATCCATAGATCAAGTCAGTACAAATGGAGATATTGCGAAGAACAACTAACTCTTCGAGAGGTGAGGCTCTTCGTCCTTCTTTTTCCATATACTCCGCATGCAGATTATCATGAAGCTTCTTGAGATCGGCATCCGGATCAAGTGGAAGTACTCGGCTATTATATTGACATAGTATGTATGGAACTCCTTACATACCGAAGAACCGATTTTCTTGACACTTATTCACCTTAACATTTATACTTTTCACACAGGGTTCAGCTGATTAATGATGCGGATACAGAAACATAATAGCAAAGAAATGTCTTGAATTCGGGTATCAATGTTAAGCTCTTGTTTAAGCAGATAACCTCTTATAGCCGGCGAAACATTTAATTTAATCCTTTATATCATTGTAATAGGATGTTGAATTTGCAGCTAAGAGATGTGTTTGGTCTGTCACGGGATTTAACCTCTCACCATGAGCTTTCCCGTGAAATGCAAGCCGATGTCACAGGTTTTATGAAAGACGGGAAACTATCATGGCCACAGGCGTTTACCGATGACTATATCGCCAGTGGTATAATATAGCAAATTTGGACATAACATATTCGCCCGGTAAACGTCTGACGGGGTGTTCCGATATCGACATTGCTGTCTACTGCGAGGGAAAATTGCCCAAAAGGGTTGAGACCTGATCAGGACAAGGCTGCAGGGATTTATAGGATCGATGTCGTAGAAATGAACGATCCACAGGATGATGCATTGTGGCAAAGAATTGAGGAGCAAGGCGTGGGAATATACCGGAGGAATCTGCATTGATTGAAAAAGCGGTTTGCCAAGCACAACCCTTCATCAAATGGGCAGGCGGAAAAGGACAGCTCCTTTCCACGTTCCGGGAATTCTACCCTCAATCCCTCATAACCGGCAAGATAACACGTTATGTTGAACCATTTGTCGGCGGCGGCGCAGTCTTGTTTGATGTCCTTCAGAGTTTTCCTGTGGAAGAAGCAGTGATCATTGACATAAACAGAGATCTTATTAATACCTACAGGGCAGTCAGGGATCATGTCGACCGCCTAATCAGTTTGCTTGAAGATATGGAGCATAAGTACCTTGCTCAAGATATGGACGCTCGAAAGATGACATTCTACAATATTCGCAAAGCATTCAATTCGAGAAAAGTCGGCGCTAATCAAGTAGATATTGAAAAGGCGTCACAGTTCATCTTCCTGAACAAAACATGCTTCAATGGTTTATACCGGGTGAACAAATCCGGGGGGTTCAATGTACCGTTCGGTGATTACAAGAACCCCACCATATGTGATACTGAAAACTTAACCGCGGTAAGCGCGTTGCTGGAGAAAGTAAAGATCATATGCGGAGATTTCCGAAGAGCCTTAAACTACACGGGCTCAGAAACCTTCGTGTATTTGGATCCCCCATATAGGCCACTCAACACCACATCCTGCTTCACATCATACAACAAACAGGAGTTCTCAGATGATGACCAGGTAGCATTAGCAAAGTTCTTTCGGCAGCTGCATGATACCGGAGCCCTGCTCATGTTGAGCAACTCAGACCCACGTAATGTCGATCCCTCGGACAATTTCTTCGATGAACTATATAAGGACTTTAATATCTATAGAATACAAGCAAAGAGGGCTATCAACTCAAAAGGTGATGGCCGCGGCCCGCTCAGTGAGATCCTGGTCACGAACTTCAGGTCTGGAACAGACGAGGCAAACTAAGAAGGATTTGGTTTCAGCGCATCAAGCGCTCGTTTCACCCTGGGATCGCGCTTAGACAGCGCGAAAGCCAATGCCCATACGACCATGTTACGCATGTAGTGGTCACCAAAACCATACTTGCCGGTGACTGAATCTATGACATCCGGCTGATCCCAAGGGTTCTTCACATTGTCTGTGATGTTTGCCCATACCTTGCGTGCAAGCTCCAAACCCTCATCCACCATTCCCTCATAAATCGCAAGTGACGCAAGGGCATAGGTCTCTCCAGGCCATACATTCCCTGAATGAGAATTCGACCTATCCACACTACCGTCAGGAAGCACCGCATTCACCGCTCCAAAGCGTGAAACTGATCCGTTCATTTCCAACATAGCATGCACTGCCGATACAACGTGTTCCCGGGGAAGGATGTAGCCAAGATCGAGTAGGTGGGCATACCATTGACCATTGAGCTGACCTGTTGTGCATGCCTCATGCTCCATAGTCCCCTTCTTTTCGGAAGCTACAATTCTGTAGTATCTGCCGTTCCATAGTTGTTCCTCAAACGACTGTTGGCCCAGGATGAATTTCTGATGCAATTCCTGACTGAAAGCATGATCTCCCATAGCTTCAGCCATTCGCTCGCACGCGAGGAGAGCTGCTAGATAAATACTGGATGTATAAGAGTTTGTCCCCTGAAAGTTCCAATTGTCGAAAGTCTGGTCAGCTCCTTCGTTGTCAGGAAGGTGGTCTCCGTTAAGGTCACTTGCAATCGCCCACAGCATCGCCTGTTTCACTGAGTCATACAAGCGCCTCAAGAGATCCTCTCTCCCCCACCAAAGCACATCTCGATAAACCATAAGCACAAATTTGGGGCATAGATCCTTCCATCTTGGAGGCGCAGTCGTCCCGTCGCTGGGATAATCAATCCTGCCTCTGCCTAGATCATGAGGGATATAACCGTCACCACGCTGCGATTTTGCCACCAGCGTGATGCCGGATTCCTGAAGCCCAGGGTAGCACCATGACACAGGTATAGAAGCATAATACAGGACATCTACGGTATTCATGAGCTGACACGTTCTTGACGCTTCAAACAAGGCGAACCGCCCTTCCCTGTCCCACCAACTTCCTGAGGACAGGACATAGAGGTTGTTCAGCATCGCATCTTCTAACCAGAGAGGTAAGCCTCTACAGGCTCCGCTGCATTCATCAGAGTGGGAGGCCCCGCTCTCGTTGACTTTGTCCGCCGAGGGATTAATCATGTCTGCCCGGGCTTGGGCAAGACAGGCCTCCCACCGAACTGCGCCTTCACGGAGGGAATCCAGCCTGCTCAAGGCGACTTCCGCAACTTCAACAGCGTCCGCATAGTCATGTTCATATACATGTCCGAAATGGGAATTGGGCATGTGCCATGCAAGAACAAACGGGATGGATTTAGTTTCACCCGGCTTCAGCCTAACCCGAACTGCAATAGCGCCTCCCGGCTCAACACCTTCACCCTGCACTATAGGAGACACAGGCAAGGAACTCCATTCCTCAACGCCCAAGCTGCCTGTAACTAAGAAAGTGTCCCATGGCGCAAGGTCCTCATTTTCAAGACTAAGATTGAATGGATCCCGGGTCTTGAGATTCCACGAATCATGGCAACTGACCTCACCTGCCCAGGCAGGGGTTGCAAGACATACCGTCCCATGAGCGGTGTCGGTGGGGAGCGGGGAGTCTGAGGAAAACAGGACTCCCCTGACATCTCCCCTGGCCACGATTTGATTGTAGCGTCCTACATTCCAAGCGCTGACAGTGTTTCGTGCAGTCGCCATGATTGCTGCATCTACAATTGATTCTGAGTTATTGTTGGTCAGTGTGAATATAAACACCGCAACCGGCATTGCCGACAACTCCAAGTTCCCAGGCGCTATTGGGGAAAACGCCTCTAATCGTACTTGTAGCGGTAGGGCGGAATCTATGTAGTCAAGTGTCGCGAAGGGGTATTCACCCCTGTATTCAATCCTTTCAACACGCAGTAACCCTGCAACATCCGCTGTCTGAAGCAGACACGCCACCGGTTCCGCTCCTTCGGCGCGTTCGGATGCCCAGACTGCAAAGTGGTGGCCGACCCGTGCATCGATATGGTTCAGATCACTTGTCCGGCCTATCGGGTTATCCCAGTTGTTCTGGTGCGTGAAATTAGCCAGTGTGCCGTCAGGAAATATCTCAATCTTCCCTGCTCCGATACCGCCTAAAGGCACCCCTGAATTGAGCTCACATCCCGAATCATAGCACGGCATAAGGCGTTCTCCTCCAATTTACGTCATTATCTGACAGTTGCCATTGATTACTTCTCTGTCTTAAGCGCAGCGTCTACGCGCTGGGCTGCATCGTCCAGATGCTTCTTCACTCCGTCTGCGCCTAATTTGCCTGTGACATAGTCAGTAAAGATCGCCTTGAATGCGACTGTTATGTCGTTCTCAATTGTGCCCCATACGCCTAATGGCGGATATGCAGTAGCATATTCAAGCGCTATCTTGAAAGGCCTATACATTTCTGTGCTAAAGGACGGGTCATCAAACGCCTCCTTCGTCGCAGGCAGCATGTGCGTAAGCTCTGAAGAATAGGACACGAGATTATCCTTTCTCAGCAGGAACTTGATCCACGCCTTGGCGTCTTCCTCGGCTTTGCTGCCGGAGAGGATCGCAAGGTTACTGCCACCTGAAAACGCAGCCCGCGCCTTAGGACCTTTAGGAGGCTCTACTACACCGTAGTTGAGCGCAGGGTTGTCATGTTCAATGTTTGCAATGTTCCAAGGCCCCATGAACGCCATGGACACATTGCCATTAATGAAAGCAGCGTCTGCGTCAGGCTGGTTGTACTCGGCGCACGACTTAGAAGCAAGGCCGGTTCTGACCAGGTCTACATACCAATTCATCGCTTCAATACCCTCTGGACTGTTGAATGTAGCTTTCTTCAGGTCAGGGCTGACAAGATCCCCGCCCCAAGCCCAGAGCAGAATAGCCCAGTTGTGGAGCAAGTCCCACGCCTGGTTTCCTGCAATAGCGATAGCTGTGCCCTGACCCCGGGCTTTTACAAGTTGATTGCCTGCAGCCACAAGTTCGTCATAAGTAGCAGGAGGCTTAATCTTGACCTCTGCGAAGTGGTCTTTGTTGTAGAACAGGCAACGAGTCTCAGCAAACCACGGCACTCCGTAGACTTCACCCTTATACGTGGTGGACTCGTAGTTTGCAGGCATGAAGGCGCCAGCCCCGCCGAATTCAGACGGATTAATTTTCTTAAGGCCCTTCATAGCCGCAAGCTGCGGATTCCAGGTAGTGCCCACCTGAACCACGTCAGCTCCTTCGCCGCCTGTAATTGCAGTAACCAACCTGGTCCAGGCGTCACCCCATCCTATCACCTCATAGTGAACGGTGATGCCTGTCTCCTTCTGGAATTCCGCCACCTTGGCATCTAACCAGACGGTGTGCACATCATCCGGAGCATTAGGCATTAGCCAGAATGTGATCTCACGAGACGCTCCAAATGTCATCGATGTCAATAAACCCAATAAGAAAACAATCCCGACAACCATACACATAAACCGCTTCATTTTCCCGTAACCCTCCCTTTTGATTATTGGGTCTCGCACTCTTCTCTCGGCCCTCCGGATCTAAAGATACGAGTTTCGCACCTCGTTTTGGCCCTATGAGCATCACCCCCTGGTTCCCGGACTAATAAGTCGGCAACTCAACCTTTGGTTGCCCCTGCAATCAAGCCTTCCACTATATAACGCTGCATAGATGTGAACAGCACCAGCACAGGTATGCTGATAACGATGCATGCGGCCATCATGCCTCCCCAATTGGCCCCTGTGGCAGTTACGTAGTCCATGATACCTATAGCCACAGTCCTGGTGGACCTACCTGTGAGCACAGACGCAAACAAGACTTCGTTCCAGGCCATGATAAACGCGTAAATCGCCACTGCCACAATGCCAGGCGTCGCAAGGGGAACAATCACTGTCCAGAGAGCTCTTAGTTGTGTGCAACCGTCTATCATGGCTTGTTCATCGATTTCCAGCGGAATGCCGTTGAAATAGCTTCTTAACATGACTATGGAAAAAGGCAGGGCAAAGGATGTATAAGTGAAGATCATCCCTCCATAGGTATCCCGTAGTAGGATGCCTGTGCGCTGAGAAATTGTGGTGAATATCAAATAGTACGGTATAAGAAATAGAATCCCGGGCAACATCTGCGTCGCCAGCACTGAGACTGTGTATACCCCGCGTCCGCGGAAGTTGAATCTGGATAGCGCGTAAGCTGCAGGCAAAGCCAGCAATGTACATGCGATCATCGTGCCGAAGCTGATGATTATTGAGTGTTTGAAGTATCTCAACATAGGAACAGTGCGGTTAACATCTCTATAGTTACGTAAAGTCGGGTTCCTGGGAATCCAGGACGGTCTGAGTTCAGGTATGGTAACGTCGGAAGACTGCAGCTCCAAGGTCTCCTTAAATGAGCCTGATATCATCCAAGCGTACGGCACCAACACTACCAATGCTACCAGCACCACAGCCAAATACACCAGAATTTGCTTGAGAGCCTTTACTGAACGGATACGCGTCTTATGTGTCTTCACTTGCTACACCTCCTCCGCGCCTGCTGTGCCGCGTAGGACATACAGGTATACTGTGGTGATCGCCAGCAAAATCAACATCAGGACTATGGACAATGCGGAACCTATCCCGTATTTCAAATTAGTAAAGGCCTCTCTGAGTATGAGCGTGGACGGCACTTCAGCTGCGGTACCCGGGTCACGGCCAAGCATGATGAAGAACTGGTTGAAAGCGTTGAAGTTCCATAGAATTGACATGAGTATCAACATTACTGATACTGTTCTAAGCTGCGGCATTGTAATCATGACAAATTGCTGCCACGCGTTTGCCCCGTCTACACGAGCAGCTTCGTAGAGTTCAGGCGGGATCTTCTGTAGAGCTGCCAGAAGAATGAGCGCAGCGAAAGGCCAACCTTTCCAGACGCTTGCTATGGTCACTGCCCAAAGCGCAGGCGGCCCCACCAGCCAAATAGGGGGCTCTGTGACAAGATTCCATTGCACCAAATAACGGTTAAGTATGCCTATTCTGGATTGAAATATGAACTTCCACACATTAAATGCTACACAGTCAGGAGTGATATAAGGAAGAAGGATTAAGCCTCTCATAAAGGTTCTGCCTACGAATTCTTGGTTTAGCAGAAGCGCGACGGCAAGGCCTATCACATAACCTGCGCTAATCGTTACTACTGAGTAGACTGTGATATTCTGTAGAGCTTTAAGCGCACGGGCGCCGGTGGTTGTGGCAGGGTTGAAACCGTCAACGAAGTTTCGGAATCCCACAAAAGGCGCGTTCATCCAATCGACCATTGTAAACAGGTTTACATCATGCATGCTGATGTAAAAGCCCCAAAGCATGGGTATATAATGCACCAAAAGCATGGCTGCTACAGCCGGCAGGATCATCCAATAAGCTGTTGCCTGTCTACGTCTGGACCATCCTGACATGCATTTCATCAAACCTGCTCCCTTCCCTCCTGATTTCGGGATCGTACTGACTGCCGCACTATCAACTCGCCCCTAAGAAGCTTTCCGGGAATTTCCTTTCCTGATTGTATATAATCAATTATCATTGCCCCTGCATGGTACCCTTGCTCGTAAAGTGGCGTTCTGATTGATGTAAGGCCGGGATACATTGCTCTGGTTGCCGCAAAATCGTCGCCGGCCACGAAATCAATGTCACTACCGGGTGTCAATCCATGCTCTCTCAATGCCCTGAGCGCTCCCATAGCCATAGGATCGCTCATGCACAGGATACCGTCGATGTCAGGCACATCCCTAAGGAATTGACAGGCTCGCTCATATCCTGATTCTACAGAATAATCCCCTGCAAGTATCAGGGACTCATCCACCGGCAGGCCTGCTTCCTCGTACGCACGGCGGTATCCCATCTCCGCGCTGGTCTTGGCAATATGAAAAAACCCTAAAGGCTCCCGAATCAATCCTATACGCCTGGCTCCTTGATCGATCATGTACTTGGTAGCAAGATGACAAACATAGGATGAATCCGTATCCACGAAGTTGTGATCCTGCCCCGAATAGCACATGGAAAGTGACACATATCTGATCTTCAGACGGTCGAATTCCTTGATCAATGTATCCACGCCCTCCATGGCGTACAGGATTACCCCATCTACAGTGCGGTTCTTCGTGAGCCTGCTGAGTTCATGCAACACTAATTCCCGGGTTTGCGGGACTGCAAGAACTAAGTCGTAACCTCGTTCAGAAAGGGCTCTATGGGCGCCGTTTGTCTGAGCCCACATGCCCGGGTCTTGGAATACAAAGTCGCTGCCGTAGGGAATAACCAGACCTACTGACTTCCTGCGCCGTTGCCGAAGGCCTTTCGCTGCTGAATCAGGGTGAAAGTCAAGTTCAGCAATGGCCGCTAGAACCTTTCGCCTTGTATCAGGCGCAACTAGGGATGAGTTGTTTATCACACGTGAGACGGTTTTTGCGGATACACCCGCCAGCTCAGCTACGTCGTATATGGTACTTCTCAACCGATAGCACCCCCGGAATTTTGAGTCATACGCTACATTGCGTTCGTAAATTAGCCTGAGGACCCCTGCGATGCGGTCTCCTGCTATACTTACAGGACTTGTATGAGATAAATCCATAACGCGCCTCGGCGTATGACATCGATGTCATTACTATATATATGCCATTGGCTATCGAATTCCTTCTATCAGCTGAAATTTTTCATCACAATGAGAGATCTTAGAAAAGGCATCTCTGACAAAAAGTGGTGGCAATGGCTACATTTTCAGGGTTATGCTTCCCCTGTCAATATCATCCTGAAGTGTTCCCATGATATGGGTGTGCAGTGGGCCAGGTCATTTCGGCGCATTCTCATGAAATCAGCGCGACGACGCAGCGATATGTATCGCCCGCTGCACATTGTATCGATATAGGAGATGAGTTCGCTCCATTCAGGAGTAGTCCAATTATTGTGCCATTCGTTTGGGTTGCCCGGCTTCAGCCGTAGAGTGTCTACTGCATCGTTCAGGCCCGGGTCGCTTTCTTCCAGGTACCGGCATGTCTTTATGCGTTCCATGTCAATAACGGGCATCAGATATTTCGCCTGACCTGCCCATATTCGTCTTCTAATCTCCGAAACATCCGCGTTTTGCGCCAGTGCAGCAGAATGGACAGATATTCCGCTGTCCATTCGCCACTCCAGGATTCCTGCTTCGAATAACGAGGCCAATTGCTGCGGCGGGCACGGAGGCTTGTTCTGCCTGCCTGCACGGTACGTCCCATGAATGTTCTTCATCTGCAGGCGCATGCATTCATCCACCCATTCCCGCCGTGTCGCGTATTCGCGCAAGATGTCGCACAAGTCGTCTTCGGAAAAATCAGGTTCCCAATGTATGTATAGTTGCTGAAGAAGACCTACATCGGTTCCGGCAAGTTCAGCCATGACACTCTGTGTCCACACAGCATGCGCCGACTCAATTGTCCTGTCCTGTGATATATATTGGGCCAAAATGGACATTTCCGTTGTTGTGAAGCATCCCCAAGACCAATGGACCGCAATATGCTTGCATGAATTCGCTTCATACCCGAAAGTTGCATCTGATACCACTACGACTCTGGACGAAATCCGTCCGGTTTCCCGACTTTGGACAGTGGCAGCCTTGCCACACTCCTCAAGCTGCGCTATTATGGACTTCCTTTCAGAAAGAGACATCGGTTTGTCAAGACTGTGAACACTTACGTAAGAAGATCCCTCGTCTGCTTGGTGTCTCATGCAATCACCAAGGGACTCGGGGATATCATCTGCTATGGCTTCAATGGCACGTTCCTCAAGGATGTCAGCGAGTTCACTGATAAGATCAGCCCGAGGAGCGGTAGCAGGCATAACCCAGACTACTGACATACCGGCTATCAAATCAGACATGATACTGTTGAACATATTCATGACAGTAGGCAATCTGCACGCTGTTCTGATCAGATCCGTCATCCTTCGATCACCAGTTTTTTCACAACGGGATCGCAGAAAAGCTCGCCTTCGCGGCTCTCAATGAGTATCCCTGTCCTGTGCAGCACTTCTATGAGGGCCCTGCTCTCCCTGATGTCACGTTCTGTATCCAGCGACATAAGTTCAGCCAGATCTTCAGGCAGTAATGCGGATCCTGCGTCGGCCAACATGGTTATAACTTTATTGACATCACCAAGTGAGGTCAGCCCGCATGCGTCGAAGAAGTCTTGCCGTATATTATCTGCGTTTTGATTCAGGTCGGATTTGAGTCGTTCCACTGCACGAAGTATACCTCCTGCACCTTTGTACGGCATCTTCTGTATCAGGAAAGGCCAGCCTCCGGTAGCCTCCAGAACCTTATTCACTGTAGGTGCGGTGTTTACACTCTCCATATGAGACAAGAAACTCTCAACCATGGTATAGTCCCATTTCCTCAGTGCTACTTCGGTATCGATGTACGGCTCCAACCGCAAGTCGCCGCTATATCTCATGTGGGCGAGTTGATAGGCATTGATGGGATTAAGTATGATTACCACTCTTACCAACCTGTTTTCGGTATTTAATTCCTTAACCCGACCCCCTATCGCCACAAGTATCTCCATGAGATTATGAGACTTGCTGTGAACCGTGGAAGGATCTATGACCATAATATACCGACCCTTTAAGGAGGTTGAGACTAGTGAAGAGACATGATTGGATATTCCTGTAGCAGACGTGAATCTCTGTTGCAGCACAAACATCTTTGCGCTTTCGCCTACATAGACACGCAACGCCTCGGCAGTTCTTGACAGGTTCAGCGCCTCGCTTCCGAACACGAGGCAAAGCCCGGGTTGGGGCTGAATGATATCGGCTGCTTGTGCCAGGGTAAACGGTCCCCACTTAGGCGGGGTATCCTGTATCCTTACCATTAGACTCCTGGACTTGTCCTTGCTTGGACCCGGCGATTCCGCAATTTGAATCAATGCGTCCTCTATGTCATCCGGCTTCCCCAGGGCTCTAACAACGTTTGAGCTGCGCAAGCGGAATTGACCGTCTTCACAGCGAATGAGCACTCCCAGCCCTACCAGTTCGTCAAGGAGAGGTCTGATCTCGAAAGCGCCCATATCTTCAAAACCCTGCGGCCACCACTCTTTTGCCAATTGGGCTATTTCATTGGCCTCAAAAAGACGTTTATATCCGTCTCTCTCATTGAGCTGCTCAAGTATCATGCTGTACACAATGACCTGATAGCGCGTATCCATGAGAACCGTCACCTGAAAGCGATCGCTCATCCTTGCTCTGAAAGTGTGGTCTTTGTAGATCTGTTCCACGTCATTACCGGTAATTACATAGGGAGGTTCATCTTTTCTGGATCGAACGACTTCCACCAGCTTACTGCAGAAGAACTGTATAAGCGATGCGTGAAAGTTAGTGTAGGACAGAATCTGCGATACTACGTAATCGCTCTCGAAGCCTATCCCGAGGGCACGCATAGGCCTGATTACCAGCTCCCGTGCCTCAGACGGTTCGAGTGGCCCGACGACAATCGGTGCACTCAACTGGGCAAGGGGATGATTGGATTTAGTATAGTATCTCTGCACATTATGAAGTCCGCAGAATACCGCCTTGAACCCATAATTTGTTTCCTCCATGAGAGTCTTTATCCCGTTAAGCTCCTGAAAGCCTAAAGAAGCTTCTTGCTTAAGAAAATTGTCTGCCTCATCGAACAAGAATATCATCCTCATACCGGGGTTCTTTTTCAGCGCTTTACGTATGGCAGTCTGCACATCATAAGGAGAAGGATTAGAGATGCCTTTACATACCCATTCGAGATCAGACTTCTGCATATTCTCCCATGCCTTAATCCATATGAGAGATGTATCTTGCGTACCTTTCGCGCTGTCAACGTCACCGACATATTTAATTTCACAGAACACCACATACTGATGGTTGTCAGGGTTATGGTACTCATTCTCCACCATGCGTAAAAGAGACGACTTTCCGAACTGCCGACCGCCGTATATTACGAAAGCCCCCGTACGTTCCCCTATCTTGCTGATCATAAGTTGCCTGCCTATAAACATCTCGCGGGGGGCTGTTGCCCCGTCAGAGTAGGGACAAGCCCATCCCCAGGCAACCCCGCATGACACAGCTGCTTCCAGTCTGTTGTCACGGATGCTGGCCAGGAAGTACAACAGGATTTCATCCACCATCATTACAGTCCGTCGCTTTTCTCTGCAAGATACACTCCATTCATGTCTTAAAGCCTGTGTGATTCTGCCTAAGTAAATCACTATCGGCCTGGAATTCTCAACCCCGAACACGTTAAGAATATGGTTTAGGCCGGTTACACGGGGCTTTCCATGCACGATAATGACATCATAGATTCCTCTGTGAGAAGAGCCGAATTCAGGTAGAGGGGAAATATCTTTTGCGGACATTTCAGCACGGAAATGTGCTGCATTATCCTCTGTTGACACAAGGGAAACCGAGGGCTGCTGAAATCCGATATAGCCCAGCAGTGTGGTCACGTCTCTTACGTACCAAGTTTCATCTGTGGCCGGTTTGCTCCTTCCCATCAGCCTGTAGTAAGCGCGAAGCCCTTTGCCTGCATTCTCTGCTTGTGGCTTAGGAATCTTCGACATGTCGATCTTGCCGACAGGGCGTCCGGCTTCGATAAGCTTCACACAGTCAAGGGGTTTGGAACCGCGCCTGGCAATATGTGACTGAATTGATCTGCTGACTGCAAGGAAGTTGCCTACGTGATCTGTCTCAGCAGCGTCGTACCCCGCTGCACCTCCCGATATCTCGCTAATCACGCCCAGCTCTACTGCGTTAAGCGCAAGAGAATAGAAGCTTTCCGCAACCAAAAGCGATTTGCCGTCTCCGAAACTGTCCATGTATCTCTCCGCTTCTTCCAGGTTGTTTTCTGCATACTTAATCACGGCATCGGAAAGATTGGCTCTGTTTGCATCCACTCGATTACGCAGCTCTTTTATCTCGCGGCCCAAGGCGTTCATTCTTTCCTTTTTGAACTTGTCTATTGCCTTTTCGATATCGTCCAGCTTGGAATATGCAGCAGAAAACTGTTGTATCTCCCCGGATTCGAAGGTTGATTCCAGAGAAAGGAGTTCCCCGTCCATCTGAGATCTATCAGAGCTGACAATTAGGTGCTTTTGGGCGCCATCCTCCAACATCTCGCGCGTCTTCAGGAGCCGCGCTTCGAACGTCCGTCTTGATTCTTCAAGGCACGACTGAAAACGGGAGTCAGCGTCCGGGATGTCATCTGCGACACACATTACCGCTTTAGCCCTGATGTAGTCTTCGTCATCAAGAGCTTGGGTGAACGCTGCGTCGAGAGTGACCCTCTCTAACATGGTTTCTGTAAGGAGCTCCCTATCCATAGCAATATCCGGAGGATCCACACCCTCCGACTCCATCCATTGTATGGTCTCGGAAGGCGGAAAGAAGCCGGATACAATGATCGGTCTTGCCAAGTCCTTTTTCCAGCTCCTCGTGGTCAAGGGAGTCATTATCTTTCCCTGCAGCATGTTGACGGCATGTGTCAATGAACAGCTAAGAGCAGCCACATAAGGGTCATCTGAGATGAGATTCCCCATTGCGTTCTCTGCCTCTTTAACTATTCTTTTGATAATCGTTTGACATTGAGATTCTGACAGTGAACCTTTACAGGCGCGGGAATTACGCCTTCTGACCGCATCGACCCAGTAAGCCAGGGCATCATTTAGACTCATTAGGTCACGCATGAAGGATTCCATGCTGTGGCTTTCCATCTTTACCCGACGAGGCCTCGATCCGCAAGTCAACCTAATTGCTTCACGGATCAACTTCTCAATACTGTCCCTGTTGCTCAAGTAGGTGATGCGGGTTTCATCAACAAGGTCCACCAGTTCCCGCTTATCATCTGCAACTGCATCGATTGCCGGTTTCAGCTGGGAATGTTTTCCGCAAGCTATGAAACGGCGGGTCAATGTCGCAGGCTGATACCCAAGCTTCCCGTACTCAGCTATGTTCCGCCACGAAGCCACCCGATCGGAAACGGCCTTAGCTTCAGAATCCCAATCCTGCCCTCCCGGGAGATGATCCCCAATGTAATCAAGGCACGAAACACCCGCATACTTTAAGTCCAGGATGTCATTACCTATACGGACCAGCTCTTCGGGCAGGCCTGCTGCGTTGTTCTTTACATCATTCAGCCAGTTGCTCGGCCCGTGTTCACCGCTGAACAGAGATGCCATAATTGACGCAGATAGGATGTACATGGCAAGAGTCTGATTAGTCTGCTTGTGCATGGCACTAAGCTCCTGGTAAGGCGCAGGATGAAGATTGCATATTCTGTCCAGGGCGCGCATAGCCTGAGGATCGAAACACCGAGAGTTCGCTGCAAGAAAGTTGGCTAGGTGCAGCCAAGAAGGGATCGACGTGGAATCACCTGAGGCTTCGCTTGCAACGGCAAGCCAGTAAGCGGACGCATAATCCGCCTCTCTGACTGCATCGTACATCAACTGCCTGGCAGTGGATGCTGTTTCAGCAGCAAAAGTTCCAGTCACCGATGGCTCCGCTTCAGAAACATCGCCAAGAGCCGGCTTGATAGGTTTCTCTTCCTCCGGAGAAGGTTCTTCAGACTCTAAACAAAACAGCTCCGACCCAACCGGCGCAGCTGGCTTCCCTGGCAAAACACCCTTTTTCAGCGTCCGCTTTGCTTTTCGCATCCGTCGTGGCTGCGTAGGGAAAAGGTGGTGTTCGGAAGAGGGTGGGCTTGGATCCGATACAGACTTCTCGTCCGGCTCAATGGCAGCTGCACTGTCGCCGTTGCCAAGAATGCTGCCAAGGCAGTCAAGCCCCTCAACAACTTGGGACTGGAGTTCTCTGATACGCTGAGTGGCCTCAACTTGCTCCGAAACAGAGCGAAGCGGCAGAGTACGTATTTCCTCCGCATCTTCCAACAAGTCTGCGATTCTCGCAAGCTCCGATATTGCCTGACGCACGTTGGGATACTTGATGCCCCCTGCCCGGGCTGCTGCAACAAAATCAAAGCCACCGCAGTGACTGGTATCAGCTAAGAGAAACTCAATGGTATCCCCGTACTTACTGCATAGTTCTGACAGAGCTTTCTCAAGTTTCAGAGCGCTTTCTGACCTTCGTTTCTTGTAATCGCTTACAGCGGATAGCAAGCTCTCTATAGCTGCATCTAGGGCTTCGCAGTCAAGATCCTGTTCCGTAGCGCTCAACTCCGATATAGCGTATGTGATAGCCTCAAGTGCGTTTGGGGTGTTGGGTATTGGATGCGGTGAGGTATCTTCCGCAAATTGTCCTATCCCATTTGTGGGTATGGTGCCTTCTAAGGGTTCATCAGCAATATCGTCGGGGATGTCGTCAGGCAAGATCTCCTCTTCTACTTCATATACAGGCGGATTATCGCTTCGTTCTGCCTTGCATGAGTCTCCGAGCTCATCCATAAGCCGGTATCCTATCTCATGTTTAAACTCATTCTCATTGACAATGAGGCAGTAGACTACTGCCGGCCCGCCGTATTCCTTCACCATGGAATCAAGACGCAGGTTGGTGTCATCTATTGTAAGTTCAGCCATTTCGGTCCTGAGAGCGGAGAAACGTTCGTGGAAGTAGGCGGACACCTTGCGGTTGCCATCAATCCATCGATCAACAAGAATATCCCTTCTTAAGGTGGCTAGGTTCTTACTTGAAGGATCTCCCTCATCACTGGAGCCTTTAGGCGTTATCTTCTTTCGCCTACGTTTGGTCTTCGGGCCGGAGGGGATTTCCCCTGTTAGGAGCGGTTCAGGAGCGTCACAGTATAGAAGGACTTTAAAGACTTCTTCGTCCGATTGAGTGTCAAGAAACCATTTGACAAACTGTTTGAAAGAGCGAGAAGCCAAGACATCTCCTCCTCTCTTGTAAGGAACAAAGAACGTGCATTTACCGGTTCCGGTGATCTCGGTAAATGCTTTTACACTTAGTAGAGTTCGCCAATATCCTAAAAATTCCTACTCGAAGTCTCGAGTTCTATGTCGTCCCGCCGGAGGTAATGACCCCGCAGTCTGTCATTGTGTGGTATTATGATCTTAGATGCCATAACTCCCTATAAGGGTAAGTTAGGCTTCTCTCGTCTTCTAAAGACATCATATACAAGGAGTGATGGCAATGGCGACATTCGACGACTTCCTGAAGCTGGATATCAGGATAGGCACGGTTGTTGAAGCTGCGCTATTTCCTGAGGCGCGTGTGCCGGCGCTTAAACTTATGATAGACTTTGGAGATCTGGGTCTGAAATGCTCAAGCGCTCAAATCACAAAGCGCTACAGCCCCGATATCCTGGTGGGCAGACAAGTAGTCGCGGTTGTAAACATGCCGCCCCGCCGAATTGCGGGATTTTCATCAGAAGTATTAGTCCTTGGCGGGTTGCCGGAGAAAGGTGATGTGGTGCTTCTATCCCTTGACGCTCCGGTCGCCAACGGAACCCGTGTTGGGTAGTCCAACAGAAACCTCACAACTCTTCAGAAATTATGCCGTGCTATTATGGCATATGGCAATTATCGCTTCTCTATCTATACAGGGAATTTTTCCTCGCCTTCCCTCATAGGTAGGTTAACCAGTAACATCAGCCTCGGCCAGGCAGTCATCCTAAGAGCTGCAGGGAGCAATCTACTCCGGTCGTCTCCACAGCGCTGCAAGATCCACCGAGAAACCGGGAAAGTCAGGATGTGTGAATTCACCTACATCAAGGCCGGAGCTTCGCAAGACATAGAAACTCTTCTGCAAGGTGTATGCCTCAATTGTTTCGTCATAGGGATCCACTATCCAGTAATGTGGTACACCCATTCGCTCATAAATGTTCCTCTTTCTTAGACGATCCTTAGATCGAGTCCACTTGGAAAGGATCTCCACAACCAAATACGGGATGCCGTTTATCCGCGCTTCCTCCACAATTTTACTATTCTCGCCGGGGATATAAACCAGGTCAGGCTGGATTACGTTAGTATCCGACAGGGTTACGTCGATTGGCGCATTGAACACCTCCCCCGCAGGGTCTTTAAGGGCAAAGTAATCTTCCAGAAAACGCTGCAAGCGCCTGGATACCCGCTGGTGATGGACGTATGGCGCCGGTTCCTTAACAAGCATGCCGTTGAGGATCTCATAATGGTAGCCTTCTTCATCCGGCAGCCGAAGGTAATCCTCATAGGTGTACACTTTGTCTGTCATATACTCAGGCCTGGCTTCCTGTACCACGACCGCAGATTCCTCCATTTGATCCATGCCGAGATGACGCAAGACCTTTTCAGGATCATAACGGTACTGCCTGTTGGACAGTTGCACATAAGGGATCTTGGAGTTGCGGGTGTAGCGCCATATGGTCTCTACAGACAGCTTAAGCATGTCAGCAAGCTCCTGGGCGGTTATGAGCCTGGGTTCACTCATGACGGCACCCTCCTTCCACACCTAACGTATCACATATATCAACTAAACACAAGTCATAATAAGCAATAACAAGTTATTTGTGTTTATTTATATGATTTCACAGACTGCGCTCATGGCTATAGAAGGAAAAGACGGAAGATATCGTTTCAAGGTGGAACGTGCTGCTTCTGTCATGCGATCTTATGAGGATCGCCTCCTACGAGACAGACCTTGCAGGAACTCATTTATTTGTCCTGAACCAGAGTCTCCCGCGCGTGCAAGAACAAGCCGGACTCTATCATCATCATCCACCTATCCGTTGGCTCTCCGGTATTGAGTAATTAGCCGTTTTTCTTACTTTTATGCGCATAGATTCACATTAGTGTCAATTATCATATTAGGAGGAATTCTCTAATATGTACCGAAGGAATAGGTTAGTATAGCGAAGCAATCAACCGCTTCACAAGTATGATTCGGAGGTGAACTAAGTGAATTCTCTCTAGGTGATGGTTGTGACGTTCGTCCTATATATCCTGGCGTATAACCGCTACGGAAAGAGGCTTGGATCCAAGGTGTTCGAACCAGCGGCCAAAAATATCACACCTATTGAGAAATGCAAAGGCAGCATAAACTTGACAGCGGTCTCTGCGCTGCAGTATAATTATGCATAAATCTTGTAATAATATGCGAAGGGAGCTATAGGCAATGAAAAGATTATTTCCTATGTTTGTGTTGTGCGTCGCACTTGTTCTTATTATAGGCTCTACTACCGTCCTCGGAGCGAAGCCTGTTCTAAAAGTTGGGACAAGCGCTGATTTCCCGCCTTTTGAGTTTCAGGATGAGAAGACCGGGGCTTACTTAGGATTTGACATTGACTTGATCCGCGCTATCGGGGCTGCCGCTGACATGGAAGTACAGATTATAAACACCGCATGGGACGGTCTCATCCCGGGTCTTCTAACCGGCAACTACGATTGCATCATGTCAGCTATGACCATTACCGACGAGCGTTTGAAAGCAGTGGCATTCTCAGACCCATACTTTTCCGCAGGTCAGGTCATAGTGACTCGGGCTAATGACTCTTCCATCCAGACTGTGGAAGATCTCGTAGGTAAGAAGATTTCCGTACAGATTGGCACTACCGGAGACCTTGCAGCATCCGAAATCCAAGGCGCAACAGTTAAGCGCTTTAATCTGGCGCCTGACGCGATCCAAGAAGTTCGAAACGCGAGCGTTCCGGCATGCATAATAGACCTGGCAGTCGCAGCTGAGATTGCCAAGGAGTTCAAGGACATCAAGTTTGGCGAGCCGTTCACCATGGAATACTACGGTATTGCCATCCGCAAGGACAACACTGAACTCATCAAAAAAATCAATCGTGCACTGGCCTCTATCAAGGCTTCCGGGGAATACGACAAGATATACACCGATTGGTTCGGAGGGAACTAACCCGCCTGCTGCGTGTACGTATATGGAAATTGATCCATTAATGGCCGGTCACGACGGCCTCAGACCGCCGTGACCGGTCTTCATGCAATGCAGGACGATGGAGGAATTAATGTGACGCTTGATTTTTCGATAATCCCAGGCATCATGCCGGCACTGCTCTTGGGCACTCGCCTTACTGTTGAGCTGGCGATCATCGCAGTAGCGATAGGTCTTGTCATAGGATCCTTCGCCGGGATCGGCAGGGTCGGCGGTAACCGTATAGTACGTATCATAACCGGTATTTATGTGGATTTTATCAGAGGCACACCCCTACTGGTACAGTTATTTCTCGTCTATTTCGGTCTGCCTTCGCTCATAGGCCGTCCCATCCCTCCTTTTCTTGCTGCCATCGCAGCCATGGGCATCAATAGCGGAGCGTACATAGCAGAGATTGTAAGAGCAGGCATACAGTCGATAGACAGAGGGCAAATAGAGGCAGCCAGATCCCTTGGGTTGACTTATTCTCAATCTATGCGGTATATTATCTTTCCACAGGCATTTCGGCGAATCATACCTCCCCTGGGGAATGAATTCATCGCAATGCTGAAGGATTCATCGTTGGTATCAGTCATAGCCTTGGAGGAGCTTCTCCGCAAAGGGCAGGTAGTGATCACAAGGACATTCAGGCCTTTTGAAGTCTATATGGTTGTAGCCCTTATTTATCTGACAATGACGTTAGCAATATCCAGGCTGGTAGCCTGGTCTGAAAAGAGGTTGAAGATAGTTGATTAGGACTTGCGGACTGGAAAAGTATTTCGGAAACAATCATGTGCTACGCGGGATTGATGTGACTGTCAATCCCCACGAAGTAGTCGTAATTATCGGGCCGTCCGGATCCGGGAAAAGCACGTTCTTACGCTGCCTTAACTTGCTTGAGAAACCCACCGCAGGTCAAGTGTTCTTCCGCGGACAGTGTATCACCGACCCGCATATTAACGTGAATGAGGTGCGGCGTGAGATGGGCATGGTGTTTCAGAGATTCAACCTTTTTCCCCATATGTCTGTAATAGATAACATCACCCTTGGGCCTACGAAGGTGCGCGGCGTCTCGATAGATGAGGCAAGGCAGACCGCCAGGGATCTCCTGAAAAAAGTAGGAATTGCCGAGAAAGAGAATGCTTACCCGTCTGAGCTGTCCGGCGGCCAGCAGCAGCGTGTTGCCATCGCCCGGGCCCTTGCCATGAAACCTACGGCTATGTTGTTTGACGAGGCCACATCAGCCCTGGATCCGGAGATGATCGGCGAAGTGCTGGACGTCATTCGTAACTTGGCTGAAGAAGGCATGACTATGGTCGTGGTCACTCACGAAATGGGCTTTGCGCGCGAAGTGGGCGACAGAATCCTTTTCATGGACGAAGGCTTAATCTTGGAGGAAGGCCCGCCTCAGCAGGTCCTCGAAAGACCCCAAAACCCAAGGACTCAGGCTTTCTTGAGCAAGGTGTTGTAACACCCGTCCTCGCAACTATACTGACGACCTTAGGATCTAATCCGGGACCTGGCTTTTAGGATCCCGGCGTGGACGATTCAGTCTTGAATAAGTGTTTAAACACAAAAGGCGCCCCTAATGTTGCCCACACGGCTACCATGGCATAGCGCAGCATGTTCCAGAATGCAGTACCCGGGAAAATTGCTTTGAGGCCGTACCTGACACCCATCATCCCGGCCAAGCCTAGGGCTATCTTTATGACTTGCGTCAGTAAGCCTGCACGGACATTGTACTTTACGTATTCCGCCTCCAATGTGTATCCGACCCCTACCCCTGCTATAAATCCCAATACTTGAGCAACTTCCTCAGTGAACATAGGATTAAACAGCGCAGACAAAGCAAATGCAAGACCGGGAGCAACCACGGAGACCGCCAGTTGAAAACTGACTCTTTCCTTGCCTTTTTGGCCTGATGCACGCACGCGGTTTTCGATCTCTGCGTACAAGTAGGCAATAGCCACGCCCAGCACCGCCCCGACCAAAACGTCTGAAGGATAATGAACTGTACAGTAGACTCTTGTGAAAGCTACAAAAACAACCACTATGATTCCTGTAACCGCTATCCATTTCTCTCGGGCACTGCGCGCTAAGTGCGTCCAGAAGGTGGATGAGACCTGTGCGTGACCACTGGGGAATGAATATCCGGTTCCAGTCAGTTTCAAGTATTCAGGCGCATCAAGATGTGGGAATACGACGTAGGGCCTGAGCCGGCAGACGATGAACTTAATCCCCACATTTATGTAGTTGGAAACTGATAGCACTATGGCCAGGCTGAAGCCTAAAGACTTGCTGATACACCAGTAAAGTATGGGAATTATAACCATATAGAATGACGTGGAACCTAAGTCGGTTATGACCTTCATAACCCTGTCGAGCCCGGGAGTTGCGATGCTTCTCAAGAATTCGAACACTGTAACGCTATCCAACACAAACCACCCCCCTCAAAAAGGAGTATTCGCCGGATAGGTTGGAAATCCTACGAAAAAACTATAAAGTATCGATTTATCCTATAACGCTTTTCACTGCCCGAAGCAGATTCTCGCCCATGATTCCCTTTATTGCCTGGTCAGAATATCCCAGGGCAGCCAATTCTTCTGCTATTCCCGGGAGCCCGGACACATCCTTCAGTTCATCAGGAAGCTGCTCATAAGGCAGGCCATCGAAGTCTGAACCCAATGCCACATGCTCCGGGCCGATAATGGCGGAGAGATAATCAATATGCTCTATAACCCCTCTAAGAGAACGTCTTCCTTCTCCGAGGAAGTATCCTGCAAAGTTTACACCGATAACTCCACCCTTCTTTGCGATAGCCTTAGCCTGATCATCCGTCAGATTTCTCGGATGAGAACAGAGCTCCTTCGAGTTGGAATGCGAGGCTATTATGGGCTTCTTCGAGACCTCAATCACATCCCAGAACCCTGCTTCCGACAGGTGTGACACATCCACGACCATGCCCAGCCTGTCCATTTCCTCTACTACCTGCACACCGAACCTGGTCAAGCCTCCGCCTGTGCGTCCCTCGAAAGCCCCGTCCGCAAGCTCATTTCTAAGGCTCCACGTGAGGGTCATGAGTCTTACGCCAAGCCGGTAGAATATACGCAAAAGCTCAATCCGACCGTCCAACGCCTCTCCGCCTTCTATCGACAAAAGAGCAGCTATCTTCCCTTCTTCGTAGGCTTTCTCCACATCTCTCCCGGTTGTAGCGAACATTAACTTATCGCTGTTATCTTCAATTTCGCGATAGAAGGCGTCCACAAATTGAAGGGCTCGCCTGGCACCCCCTCCGGGTAAGTACTCTTTCGATACATATATGGCGAATATCTGGGCGGAAACTCCTGCCTCCATCATGCGCGGCAGGTCAAGCTGTCCTCCCTTGTCCTTATCCGCCAGTCTACGACGTCCTTCCACTACGTCCATAAGTGTGTCACAGTGCGCGTCCATTATGAACATACATTCACACCTCCGGATACTTGCGCGATTAGTACATAATGAGTATACCACTGAATCTTGAGAGCGCCACATTGTCTCGGATTCATCAACATGCTAGTATTAAGCTTGGTGTGGGACTACGCATAGATTCTGCTCTCGCCGAATGTGACGGCATTTGAAACCCGTTCCCAAAGCATAACAGAAATGGGTATGATAAGAATTGATACTAAACGATTCCGGCGGATAGGTTGCCTTCCTTTCTTGTCTTGGAGGGCCCGGATACAAAGTGAGGGGGATTACTATGTCTGTAACTCAGCTTCCGGCTTGGCAAGCCCTCGCCGCTCATAAACAAAGGATGAAGGATGTACATATGCGCGAATTATTTGAATCTGACCCAATGCGATTCCGGAAGTTCTCTGTCCGGTTCGGGGACTTGTTGTTTGATTACTCGAAGAATCGCATTACGGAAGAGACCATGTCTCTGCTTCTGGATCTCGCCGATGAGGCCGGGCTGCCTGAGGCGATACAGGCGATGTCAAGCGGTGAGAAAATCAACACGACTGAAGGTCGCCCGGCATTGCACATAGCGTTACGGAATCGTTCCAACCAACCTATACTCGTGGACGGAAAAGACGTGATGCCTGAGGTGAACGCAGTCCTTGCCAAGATGCGCATCTTCTCAGAGGCCGTACGCAGCGGTGAATGGAAAGGCTATACGGGGTCTGCCATTACTGACGTTGTTAATATCGGCATCGGCGGATCAGACCTAGGCCCTCGCATGGTCACCCATGCTCTGAAGCCGTACGGGCACGACCGCTTGCAACCACATTTTGTGTCTAATGTTGATCCCACTGACATCACAGAAACTCTAAAAGACCTCAAACCGGAAACAACGCTGTTTCTGGTCGCATCAAAGACCTTCACAACTCAAGAAACTATGATGAACGCCCATACAGCACGCAGGTGGTTTCTTGACCAAGCCCGCGACGAATCAGCTATAGCCAAGCATTTTATTGCCGTCTCCACTAACCAAAAGGCAGTCGAAGCCTTTGGAATCGACAGTGAAAACATGTTTGTCTTCTGGGATTGGGTAGGTGGCCGTTATTCGCTCTGGTCGGCTATCGGGCTTTCAATCGCACTCTATATCGGTATGGATAACTTCGAAGCGCTTTTGACAGGGGCACACAAGGTGGATCAGCATTTCCGTACCGCGCCGTTTGATCGGAACATCCCTGTAATCATGGGGCTGCTCGGCATCTGGTACAACAACTTCTGGGGGGCGGAGAGCCATGCTGTCCTGCCCTATGACGAATATCTGACATACTTCGCTGATTACTTGCAGCAAGCTGACATGGAAAGCAGCGGCAAACACGTCACCAAGGCAGGAGAGGCCGTAGACTACCAAACCGGGCCGATACTCTGGGGACAACCGGGCACTAACGGTCAACACGCCTTCTACCAGTTGATTCACCAAGGCACGAAACTGATTCCCTGTGATTTCTTGGCTGCAGCCGAAAGCCATAATCCCGTTGGAGATCACCATACTGTTCTGATCGCTAACTTCCTGGCACAGACCGAGGCTCTCATGAAAGGCAGAACTCTTGAAGAGACGCAGGCTGAACTTATGGCCCATGGCTACTCCGGAGAAGCATTGAAAGTGCTCGCAGCAGCGAAGACATTCGAAGGGAATAAGCCTACCAACACGTTCTTGTACAGGAAGTTGACCCCCGAGACCCTGGGTATGCTTATCGCCTTATACGAACACAAAATCTTCACGCAAGGCGCTGTCTGGAACATCAATAGCTTCGATCAAATGGGGGTTGAACTTGGCAAACAGCTTGCTAAGGCGATTGTGCATGAGTTAAAGGATGATGAACCTGTCACCGGTCACGACAGCAGCACCAATGGGTTGATTAATGCATATAAGCGCATGTGCGACATGCGCTAGCTAATTGACATGAAGGGCTTCTCTAATAGGTGCAATATATTACCTATTTCGACAAACACAAGATTCTTCATTATTCTCCACTACGCCCTGTTCTTCTGCTGAGGAAAGGACACCGACCTCAGCCTTCAAACAAGATTGAAGGAATTGTACACTAACAGATGAATTAGCATACACGGCTATACTGAGGAGGAATACTCGCCAACTGACCCGAACTCTTAATCCGTGAGAATGGATATTAAAGTTCCAAAATACCTGTACTTTCAAAATCTGAGATGGGAAGAGAAAAACCACATAAAGGAGATTCCTGACGAATGGAAAAGAGCTTTAAATCTATAGGCGTCGCTGAACAACTCGTTCGAACCGCAACCGGCATATTCCTTAGAACTCAAACCGAGGAATTGGAAATTTCGGTGCTTGAAGATGATCTTGTACGGGTAACAATGAGGAAATCTCACCCCCATGCTATGACTCTACCGGATTCCGAGATCCCATCGTGCGCTGTGGTGAAGCGCGATCTGCCGGGTGTTAATGTGAAGATTACAGAAAGCCCTCTTGATATCAACATTATCACCGGGAAAATCCGTGTGCACATAAGTAGATCCCCTGTCAGGATCGGATTTTACCAACTGAACGGGATCCCTGTCTGTCTGGATACTGCCGCATCAGGAATGGGCTGGATGAAAGACGGCCCGGCATGCTTTAAGACTATTCCTGCAGGCACCCGATTCTACGGATTTGGGGAACGAACAGGTTACCTGGACAAGCGCGGAACAACTATGACGCTATGGAACACTGATACTATTCTTCATACTCCGTCCACTGACTCTCTTTACGTCTCTATTCCGTTTTTTATTGGATTTTGCGGAAATTACGCCTACGGTATTTTCCTTGACAATCCTGGAAAGTGTGTTTTTGATATGGGCAAGACATCCTCTGCCGAGTATATGTTCCAAGGGACAGGCGAGATATTGGATTATTATTTTTTCGCCGGACCTGAGATTAAAGATGTAGTGGAGCAATATGCAAAACTTACCGGAACAATGGAACTCCCTCCCCTCTGGGCACTGGGATATCACCAGTCGAGGTACAGCTACTCCCCTCAAGACGATGTGGAAGACGTAGCAAGAAGCTTCAGGGAACACGATATCCCTTGCGATGCCATATACCTTGATATCCACTACATGGACGGTTGTCGGGTATTCACATTTGACCAAGAAGCTTTCCCGGACCCTTCCGGCCTTATTGCCCGTCTTAAGAGCATGGGTTTCAAAGTGGTTACTATAATAGATCCCGGAGTAAAGATAGATCCTAAGTACAAGATCTACAAAGACGGCCTGAAAAAGAACTGCTTTGTTAAACTCCCTGACGGCAACCTATTTGAAGCGGAAGTCTGGCCGGGGCAGGTAGTGTTCCCGGATTTCTTCAAAGAAAAGACGAGAACTTGGTGGGCGGAAAATCACAAGATTCTGTTTGATGCCGGAGTCCAAGGAATCTGGAATGATATGAATGAACCCTCGTGTTTTAGCACTGAATCAGGCACTATGGATCTTGAGGCCCTCCATGGCGAGCTTGGAGCAGAGGTTTCACATGCCAAGATCCATAATGCTTATGCTAATTATATGAATGAGGCAACTCGTGAGGCTTTCAGAACCTTACTGCCTGGCACAAGACCTTTCATGGTCACTCGAGCAGGATATTCCGGTATCCAACGCCTTGCCTGCGTATGGACAGGCGATAACGCAAGTTGGTGGGAACATCTGTTAATGTCGGTTCCCATGTGCCTCAATATGGGGCTTTCCGGGCTCCCTTTTACCGGCGCGGATGTAGGAGGGTTCCTGTATGATACAGACCCTGAACTCCTCACCAGGTGGACACAGTTGGGGACGTTCATTCCGTTCTTCCGAAACCACAGCGCAGTGGATACCTGCCGTCAGGAGCCGTACATGCTGGATGAACCGTATAAGTCCATTTGCAGAGATTTCATCAAGCTGAGATACAGGCTGATTCCGTACATTTACACCATGATGCACAAAGCCGCAACCTCAGGAACTCCTATCATGCGTCCTTTGGTCTTTGAGTTTCCGGAGGATCCGAAGACCCATGGAATCTTTGATCAGTTTATGTTAGGGCCTGACATTATGGTGGCGCCGGTTTATCAACCTGAGACTCAGTGCCGTACTGTATATCTTCCTGATGGTGAATGGTTCGATTTATATACAGGCAATGTCATTACGGGAAATCGCTACATTCTCGCCGAATCCCCTCTGGACAGGATTCCTGTTTTTCTTAAGGAAGGCGCTGTTATCCCTATGGGAAGAGAAATGAGTTTTGTAGGAGAACTACAGCAAGTCCTCAAGACCATCGACATATGTCCGTCTCGGAACGCCAGATCAGGAAGATTCAGTCTATATGTGGATGACGGCGAAACTGAACAGTACCGCGCAGGCTATTTTGGATTTGTCAATGTATCGTATGACATTAAACAAGATGGTAGGTTCAGCAAGCTCAGAATATCCGTGGACACCGAAACGCACAGTAAGGACTATTCAGCTTCGCTCCCTGTAGAGAACATCAGGATATGGGACTTTACCCAACCCCCCGTTAAAGTCAGTGTCAATGGGATCGGGCTTCGGCCTGCGGAAGGGACGGCAGATAACGCCATCGGCGAGCTTAGAACACAACAAGGCTATTACCTGGACAAAAGAACCAACCAACTTTATGTAGGAGTACATAAGGACTCAGATAATATAAAGATTGAAGTTGTATGGATGGATTGAATAATCATAGTTGAAAATCAGTCATAAGGAGGTTCACAGCTATGAAAGCAGAAGTTCGGCTTGTAGAAGGCTTGACGATGATGGCAAAAAGCGAATCAGAGCAATGGGTAGTATTGGATCCCGGGGTATCATCAGGAGGGACGGGCGGTGCGCCTACCCCTATGGAATTCGTTCTTATGGCTTTCGGAAGCTGCGTAGCCATGACTGCAACCGCACTACTTAGAAAGAAAACCTCCACACTCGAAGAATTATCAGTAGAGCTGGATGCTGATCGGGCTGAACATTCTCCAAGCGCATTCACGCATATTACAGCCAAATTCATAGTACGCGGCGAAGGCCTCAAAGAAAGCGATGTTGAATGGGCTATTAAGCAGGCACATGCAAGGTTCTGTCCTGTCGGTGCCATGCTTGGCAAGGCTGTGGAAATTGACTATGAATGGGAAGTCAATTAAATCAGCGTAAGCCGGTCTATAGACAAAGGGGGAGACATCTCCGGAGACATGATAGGTAATACCAACACGGACAACTTCAGCTCACTTGGGGTAATTCCCAAGCCTATTCAGGGACTTACCAGCCCGGCTCACGGTATACAGCAAATAGCGGACGCAGTGGCTGCAGCCATGGGTGTAGATGTGACAGTAGCTGATGATAATCTGCTTCGCGTGGCCGGAACCGGACCTTTTGAGAAAGACCTTGGCAAAAAGGTTCCGCAAGGATGTGTTTTCGAGCGTGCGTTAAACCGCGTTGAAACGGTTATAGTCGAAAAGCCGCGGGAGGGATCGCTATGCATTGACTGCCATGGTCGGGACAGATGCCAGGAGACCCTAAGCATATGTACACCCATTACCATCCAAGGCAAGGGAGTAGGAATCCTTGCCATAGTTGCATTCACTCCGGAACAACGGGACAGGATCTACCCGTCCCTTCCTTCGTATATCGCTTTTTTGGAGAAAATGGCTGAACTTATAGCCACCAAGATAACAGAACACAGCTTAATGCTTGCCCTAGAAGGACGGAATCGCGAGCTTGAGGCTGTTGTTAACCATATTCACCAGGGCGTAATCTGTGTTGACAGCTCTCGTCTGATCAGGCAGATAAACACTCGTGCAGTGGAGCTGCTCAAGCTCCAGGCGAATGTACCTGAACCCGGCGACGATCTTAGAGCTATCTGGCCTGATTGCCTTCTGCTCCGGTGCATGGAGAACAGAGAATCGTACATTAATGCCAGTGAAACATACCGTACTCCCGGGGGCAAGCAGGTTCGGTTTTTGTCATCAGCGAAAGCGCTTATACTCGCAGACAAGGTCATCGGCGGTGTTTTGACGTTCAGCGATCTTGAGAGCACCCACAAGGACGCTTTTCGAGCCATTGAACACGGAACAGCTTTCACCTTCAATGATATCATCGGCACGAGCCATGCTATCACTCAAGTGAAGCAACAAGCCCTCACCGCGGCTAAGTACGATTCCAATATTCTTCTTACAGGTGAAACCGGCACAGGCAAGGAGCTGTTTGCCCGGGCAATTCACAATGCAAGCCCAAGGCGCGACTATCCGTTTGTGGCTGTAAACTGTACAGCAATACCGGAGTCGCTCCTTGAAAGTGAACTTTTCGGTTACGAAGCCGGGGCATTTACAGGCGCCAGCAAGAACGGCAAACCCGGCAAATTTGAGCTTGCTAACCATGGTACGCTGTTCCTTGATGAGATCGGCGACATGCCTCTATTCTTACAGGCAAAGTTACTTCGCGCAATCCAGAATATGGAGATCACACGAGTCGGCGGGCTCTACCCAAAGCGCATAGATGCTCGAATCATATCAGCAACCAATCAAGATCTGGAAGAACTCATGCGAACTCACAGATTCAGAGATGACCTTTACTATCGCCTTTGTGTGGTACCTATTAACTTGCCGCCGCTTAGACAGAGGCCTGACGATATACCCGTTCTGGCAGACTACTTCATCGCCCGGTATGCCCATCAATTCAACAAAGCAGTCCACGGCCTGACTGATAATGCCCTTGATCTGCTCATGGCGTATGACTGGCCCGGAAACGCGCGAGAGCTTGAGAACGTCATAGAATATGCCGTCAATTTTGCCACAGACGAATGGATCACTGTTGAGAAACTACGCGATCGCATACCGTCATGTTCCTCTGGCAAGCCAGGATTCGGATCTACCAAGGATCTCAGGACTGCAGTTCGTAGTTTTCAGAAGCAGTTGGTGAAGGAGGCTATTGAAAGGCACGGCGAAAATCCTGCTGCCAGAGAACTCGCCGCTCAGGAATTAGGTATTAGTAGAGCTACCCTCTACCGTATCTTGTCTCAAAACTGACAATTTGGTCTCAAATATGAGACAGACTCATCTCTGCGTTCTATGGCTCCCTATGGTATTCACAAGTAACATAAATTCCTGTTTTGCCTGCGCCGGTGTCCCGTGCAAAAGTTACGGCTTCTGTTGGCATGCAAATTGCAACTGTATTTGAGTAAATTAGGTACAGTGAGGAACAATCTAATGGAAGTTGCAAGTTTAGTCTCAACACTCGATAAAGAAATCGTACCGGCAGTAGGTTGCACCGAGCCGGTGGCAATAGCGTTGACTTCTGCGGCAGCTATGAAAGCAGTCAAAGGCAGGTTACGTTTACTTGAGCTGGTTACAAGCATAAACATCTTCAAAAATGCTCGTGCAGTAGGCATTCCAGGTTGTGTTGAGACAGGCATAGAGCTTGCAGCCGCACTGGGTGCCGCAATAGCACGCCCCGAGGCAGGGTTGGAGATCTTCTCATACGTTGGAGCCGAAACGCTGAGAGAAGCCCAACTGATGCTGGAAACTGCAGAATTCCAGTCCAGCATTGATATGAATCGAAACGATATCTATGTTCGTTGTCGTATAGTTACTGATATCGGAGAGGCAGTAGCGGAAACAGTGGAGAGACACCATAACGTCCATCTTGTCTCTCTTAACGGCAACGAAATAGATGTTCCACACGATGCCGAGCATAACGGAAACAGACGTCGGTTGTTAAGAGAGGAGACATCATTCCGTGAACTTGTTGAAGCGGTATACGATGCTCCCTGCGGCACTTTTGATTTCCTGATACCCAAGGCCAATATCAACCTCGAGATGGCTGATTCAGGCTGCAAGATGATGCATGGTCTTGGAATAGGTCGCGTTAAAGACACCTCTCCCAAGAGCTATGCTGATTATGCAGCTGCAGCATGCGATGCCCGTATGTCCGGTGTCCAAAAACCCGTGTGCACATGCGCAGGAAGCGGAAACTTAGGAATTTCTGCAACAGTTCCTGTACTTGCAGCAGGGAGAACGGAAGGCGCTCCGCTGGATCCGGTCGCTCGCAGTTTAGCCCTGAGCCTTGCAGTAACGATTTACGTGAAGGAGTATTTCGGACTGTTATCTCCTGTATGCGGATGTGCGGTGGCAGGTGGAGCCGGCTCTGCAGCCGGTCTGGTCATGCTTCACAAAGGAGATGCTTCCGCTGTTGAAAATGCAGCTTCGGCAACCCTGGCAACTCTTGCCGGTATGTTGTGCGACGGCGGCAAAGCAAGCTGTGCACTAAAAGTCTGGACTGCAGTTAGCACCGCTGAAAAATCAGTCTCTCTTGCTCTTGCAGGAGGCAGTATTCCTCCGGGTGACGGCATCGTTGGACGCACTATTGATGAGACTCTGTCAGCCCTGGAGCACGTGACCAAAAAAGGATTTTCCCATCTGGACCGCGTGCTCGTTGATGTCATGCGTTGACGTTAATTCCGCTTATACATGATCGGGCGACATAAAGCAAATTCAAAACAAACCGGATTCACATCGGAGTCGTTTGTGAAAGCAGTTGTGTCATTTTGAGAACCTAAACGTAATAATATCACCGTCTTGAACAGTGTAGTCCTTACCTTCCAGCCTGTAAAGGCCTTTTGATCGGGCTGCGCTGACAGAACCGCTCTCCTTGAAGTCTTCAAAGGAGATCACTTCAGCACGGATAAAACCTTTCTCAATATCCGAGTGTATAGCCGCTGCCGCCTTCTTCGCTGATGTTCCCTGTGGAATTGACCAGGCTTTTACCTCATCCTCTCCTACAGTAAAGAAGGATATTTGACCCAAGGCCCGATAGAGCATCCTTGAGAGTTGAGCTATAGCAGGCTCCTCTATTCCATATTCTTTAAGAAAGACGCTCCTATCCTCACTGGGAAGGCCAAGTATCTCCCATTCAATTTTGGCGGACAGCTCGACGACAGGCAGGTTGCTGTCCTTACTGTAATCACTGAATTCCTTTCTTCCCGGATAGTCGTGGGCTAAGAATTGATCCTCGCTGAGGTTGCCTACTAAGATTACCGGCTTCAGTGTGAGAAACGCGTATCCCTTTAGCATTTCCACCTGTTCCGGCGTAAGGCTAAGAAGGTCAAGTCTCCTCCCATCTGCAAGATGTGGATACGCCTCTTCAAGGAGTTTGAGTTCTTCGCGTTCGAGATCGCTCATCTTTCTTGAATTCTTCAGTCGCTCTATCCGGTTTTCCACGACTTGCATATCTGCAAGAACAAGACTGAGGTTTAGGGTATCCACCTCGTCTACCGGGTCAATCTTGTAATCCACAGGCAATGCGCCTTGTGCAGTCTGAAAAGTACGCACCAAATAAATAAACGCGTCAACAGTGCGAAGGTAGCTTAGGAAACGTGTCATCTCGGCTCCCGCCCCGTTCCCCGAAGGGGAAATACCGGGAACATCGCTTATCTCCATCTGGGCATACGTGGTTTTCTTAGGCTTATAGAAATCAGAAAGATACGCGATTCTCTTATCAGGCACCTTGGCCATACGGAGTTCTACTTCAGTGGCATTGCCGGGTAAAAAACCACCGTTTCCACCGGAATCGTTCCATGTTGAACCTGTAAGTAAATTGAACAGGGTGGTTTTCCCTGACGCCGGCAATCCAACTACCGCTGCTCGCATGTTGCTACGTCTCCTTCACGCTCAATCGTAGGTCATATAGCTATGAATTCAATCTACATCTATTTTTGCATTTTACACCTGCTTCAGGCAGAACGCAACCTTCTATCTAACCTGACTCTCAAAAAGCCAGGCTCTATCGAGCCTCTTAACGATGATTCTAAGAAGCGCGTAATCAATTATCATAAGAATTACTCCGACAGCAAACAGGATTCCTGTGTCAAGCAACATGAATCCTGTGAACTGCCCGATCATGACTGCGACTAACGGCAACACAAGAATACCGCCAAGCTGGTATCCGGCTTGAAACGTAGATACACGTGTACTGATGAATACATTTATGAGTATGGCAAAAAGACTTACAGCAGGCATCACCAATAACACAAGAGGCGCCCAGTTTATGTGCGGAAAGAAGACTCTGCCAAATAACGGCCATGCAGATACGTTTGCACAGATTGCAAATAGGACGAACGAAACCAGCGAGACCCCTATAGCAGGCAGAAAAGCTGCCAATACCTTTGCTGCAAAAATGCTCAACATATTGACAGGCGCCAGCAGTAAACCTTCGAGAGTGCCTCTTTCTTTCTCTCCCACAAAGCTGTCAATACTGACTGTGCTGGCAATCATTACAGGGATTATCAAAAAGAACGGAGACATTAAATAATTAAACATTATGTAGACTATTCTTTGCTGATCAGTCCTGAGTGAACCCATAATCCTCTTCAGCGAAGACTCGGGTAGCTTCTCGAGCATATCGAGGATTATCTGCATATCACTGACAATGTCACCTTTACTTGCTCTTGCCGCAAAGACTACGATGATAGGGAGCAGTACGGAGAAAAAAATCGGAATCATGACCATGGGAAGCCATACCTGGATATTGGCGGTAATACTTCTAATGTCCTTGCGGGTAATGGCTATGACAGCTCGCCTATTCATCTTGTGTTCCCTCCGTTAACCTGAAGTATACAGATTGTAAATCCTCGCCTTTTAACACCACAGAATAGACTGACGCATTTTGCGAAAGTTCACGAATAAGTCTGGGGACTTCGTCCCTGCTCGATAAGATAAACCGGGTGTGGCCTGTAGATAACCGTGTTGCCGGAACGCCACAATAGACATCTCCGTCAAGATCATAGTCCGTATCAACCTCAACCACACAAGGACCGGGATGGCTTTTTGCCAGTTCACGAACGGTCCCTTGGGCTAAAACTTGGCCTCTGTCGATAATCACATATCTTCTACACACTGTTTCGAGCTGATGCAAGACATGAGAACACAGCACTACCGTCACACCTCTCTCCGTGTTTAATCGCTCAATCTCTTCAAGCACCATGGCTATCCCCGCAGGATCCAGCCCTGACGTAGGTTCATCCAAGAGAAGGATTGACGGCTTGTGCAGCAAGGCCTTGGCAAGACCGAGTCTTTTCTTCATCCCGGTGCTGTATGTGCCGGCTTTCCTGTTCTTGTGCTCACCTAACCCAAACTCTTCTATTAGTTCATCGGGCCTACCGGGATCATCCACTCCATACAGCTCCGCAAAGAAACGGAGATTCTCAATACCGGAAAAATTAGGGTAAAGCGCAGCGGTTTCAGTCAAAACACCGATTCCGGAACGAACTTCATCCCCCTGCTCTCCGGGATCATAACCCGCAACCCTAACTTTACCCGCGTCAGGCTTCACAACACCGCACAGTATTCTTATAGTGGTAGTCTTTCCTGCGCCATTGGGTCCGATAAGACCGAGGATCTCCCCGTCTGCGACTTGAAAACTAAGACGATTAACAGCCGGTTGCTCCCCGTACCGTTTCGTTATATTATCAACTTGAATCATAGCAGCACACCTTTACTCTGGTTTTACGTTGCTTTCTTTGTCTTTCAGCTTCAAGAGATACCTTACTTATTCTTCCTTCCGCAATGTAGAATATGGCTATACCAAAGAATCCTACTGCTTGCAGGCCTATAAACGCCTGAGAATTCCAAGCCGGAAGAGGACAGTTATTGAGATGCTTTGTAATCTCTGCTTTGCTTAAGCTTGTTTTCTGTGTTGTCAGACCGTCTGAGTCAAGTTGATTCTAAATAGCTCTTCCATAGCATTTTTGTCGTTTTGCCTGGCACGGCGCACGAGAGATCGCTCATCAGGCATCTTTAGTCGTCACCCCGTTCCTCTCACTAGTTAAACACAACCGGCTCATGAATAGTTCGGTTCACAACCGGTTCACTGCAAAAATCACACATGGCGATTATGCAGATTTTCTCTTATAGAGCATTGACTGCATGCGTAGTGCTATTCGTCAGTGTCCTGGGCCAATCCTTCGAGAATTCATAAAATCAGGTCTCATAAGCTTATCGCGTGGTATAGACATTCCGACCGTCTTCCCCGGATTAGAATGAGCTATGGCAGATGGATATAAAGTACGGATACGTAGAAAAAACCGGACAATTTCTCTTTTGACTCTCAGCAATAAAGGTGTATTCGATAGGGTGTGTATCAAGCTACTACCTGGGGCTGAAATGGACCGCATGTGAAAAGGGATTCGAGAACGCTTAGACGAATAACTTAATATTAAGCTCAGTCAACCTCAGAACTATTTCTGCATACAGTCAAGCTTAAAAACACATCTAACATCAACTTGATTGATCATGCACATAGGAAAACCTCTGTGACATGAGCCGAATTGGAGAAAGAATGCGCCTTGAGGAGGCTGAAATTCCAATGATATGGACTCATTAATAACTGAGTAATTGAAAGTATCTGGAAGAAAAGCTGAGTGAAGAATTCGATATCGTATACTCAAGCGGCACCCTTACATACCTTCCTCGCATCTCACCTCATTAATTCGCTTATGTCACGCATGAAATCCCACATTCCACACAGTGTAACCTGCCTGGGTAACGGAATAATAAGCCTTCACATCCCTGAGTTTTCAAACAGAGCAGTCAATTCAATTGATATCGGAGATATCCAATTCCGCGATGATTATGCAGTAATGGCTCTAAAGGAGATAGAACTGGATATTTTGGCCTGTCCAATGCGGTAAATGCTAGGGCATGGATAAAGAAGCCGGAGCTCATGTTCATGTGCCTGAAACACCCCATGATGCCGGGTATGGGCGTGAACACCCATCGGACGATAGCACTTAAAGCGAGGGCGATAGCTGATTCCGTCTCCTGCCTCAAGCAATAGTTCTTCTACCTGACAAAGCGCAGAATGGTTTCTCAATTACATGTCTTCTTGGTCTGCATAGAAAGCTTCCATAAGCAACTGGCAAATTTGCTGACCTGAAATGCGAGGTCTCCCTTGAAAAAAGGAGATTGTACTTCCTGATACTACTGTCATAAAACTCAGAGAAAAGTTTTTGGAAGCACTGAGAAGGATTCTGGAAACCAACATGGAATATTGAATATCAAAAGAATATAATCATATATGTATATATAATTATAGTTATTCTACGTTTATTTCCCGGAGCATGATGTACTACATGCAACAATTTCTCCCGCCCAATCCCGCAGCAGATACAAGCACACGACTGAAAACGCAAACTGCTGATAATCTCTGTGATTTTTGTATTAAACATTGAGAAATCCGTAATCAAGGGTCTACGAAAGATCGGTGGTTAGCAATGGAATCACAACTCATAGACAGGTCAAAACCTGTGCCTCTGTACCATCAAGTGAAAGATTCCCTGAGGGAGCGTATCGACGCTCATGAGTGGGAACCGGGCATGAAGATTCCCACGGAAAAGGAACTCGCAGAAGAATACGGAGTAAGCCAGATCACTGTGAAACAAGCGCTCTCAAGGCTTTCCATGGAAGGACTTGTAGAAAGATATCAAGGCAGAGGGACATTCGTCTGTCAATCTCCGCTTGTACAGGACATTCTCACTCTTGCCGGATTCTCCGCAAGCTTCGCCCAAGCAGGTATTGAAATCGAAAGCCGGCTAATAGGCACAGCAGTCATTCCCGCAAGCGAAGGAATCTCACGTAGATTGTCAATTGACCCGGGTGAATCCGTAATCGAGGTCAGGCGCGTCAGGCTTACGAAAAACGTTCCTGTATGTCTTCAAACATCCTATCTTCCTTACACGCTCTGCCACTCGATCCTGGACCGAAACCTCGCAAAGGAATCCCTTTTTGAGTTGCTTAGAGAGACATGTGATCTGGACCCGGCGCGTGCTGAGGAGGCTTTGAATGCCGTGTCAGTGGATGATTATGAAGCAAGGATTCTCATGGTCAACACAGGAAGTCCTGCATTTCTTATCAGGAGGACAACTTTTGACCAATCCGGAGTCCCGATAGAATTCGCCAAGTCCGTACTGCGAGGTGATAGATGCAAGTTTACAGTGTCACTGAACGCTGACGCAACAGTGAACGGAAGAGAAGTCAAAGAAGGTTTGATAGGCATCAAGACACAGGTATCATGATGTACATATCCTGAGACGACAAGCACATCTTTAAGGGGAGGTGCGTTCCATGTCACGAGATCCACAAATAAAGGAAGGCGATCTGAAAAAGACGTATTGGACTCCTAAGCGTGTGGCTCGAATGGCAATCTTTGTGGCGCTTAGCGCAGTAGGGGCGCTCATTAAGATCCCAAGCCCTACCGGAACTGTTGCGCTTGACTCGTGCCCCGGATACTTCAGCGCAATAGCCTTCGGCTGGCTTGAAGGCGGTATCGTAGCAGCAATAGGCCATATATTCACTGCTGCCACCACAGGCTTCCCATTGAGTGTCCCGGTTCATATCCTCATCGCTGCTGAGATGGCAGTCTTTGCAGCAGCATTCTGGTGGATTAACAAGAAAGCCGGGATTGTACCTGCTATAATCGCTGCAACTCTCCTAAACGGCATCGTCGCTTCATTCCTCATGGTCCCCATCGGTGGGATGGGATTGGCTCTTGGCCTCCTTGTACCCCTCTTAGTGGGGTCAGCTGTCAACGTCATTATCGCAGGAGTAGCGTACGTAATCGTAAAGAGAAGCGACATGATCTGACTAAAAGCCAAGGGGGCGGGAAAGAACCATGGATTCATTAGACTCTGCTGTCCGTGTATATAATGACCTTCTGGAACTGGCAGGCACCACTGATACAGACAGCGTTCAGCAGGCACTGCGCAAACGCTTATCACGGCGGCGCGATCTGACGCTGGTCAGGCTTGCAGGTACGTTTTACCTTGTTATAGCATGCGATTCCGACGGAGGAATCGGTCCTAAGCCTAACGATACTGTCCCCGCCCCCCCTTTACTACTGGGCAGATTCGCTGCACGTGTCCCGCTCATGGAGATAGTCGCCTCAGGTGCACGTCCTTTGGTGCTCGTGGACACCCTTAGCGTTGAGATGGAACCAACAGGCAGGCAAATCATCGAAGGCGTTAAGGTTGAGGCGCATTTGGCAGGTATGGTCGGTGAGAATGTGGTCACAGGAAGCACAGAAGACAATGTCCCTACCACTGCCACAGGAATAGGGGTGACAGTGATAGGAATTGCAGAGGAGAGGCGGCTTAGGCAGGGAAAAAGCAAGCCCGGTGATGTCATTGCATGTGTAGGCATCCCTAAAAGCGCACCCCATGATACAGTGACAATCGACGATCCTGAAATCGCGGATATTCCGACAGCAATTTCAATCTCGCAAATGCCGCATGTCCGTGACATCCTGCCCGTAGGTTCCAAAGGAATACACTATGAGGCCTCGCAGATGGCGGAATCCGCTCACCTGGAATTTAAGCTGTCTTCCGAATGCAAGCTTGACACGGCAAAATCCGCCGGACCGTCCACCTGTATTCTGGCCTCTTTGCCTGAGGGTTCGCTCTCCGAGTTCCGGGACGCTATGGACAAGCCCGTGTCAGTCGTCGGGCGCCTAATACGTCCCGCACAGATAGAGTAAAGATTGAGTAGCCAAAAACGGGAACAGTTAGTACACAATGGGGGTTAACGCCTTGACAGATGCGAAAGCAGTCCAAATAATTGAAGTTGACTCTCTTTCGTACAAATACCCGAAAGGGCCTGATCACAGCTTAAGAGACATCGACTTCAGCGTGGATTCTCCGAGATTCGTGGCGATCATGGGCCCGACAGGCGCAGGCAAAACAACGCTGGCAATGACACTTAACGGTCTCATCCCTCAACTTTTTGAAGGAGATATGGCAGGATGTGTATCTGTCATGGGTATGGATACACAAAGATTTCGAGTCCAGACCCTTGTATCCAAAGTCGGCCTGGTAATGCAGGACCCGGAAACGCAGATATTCGGTATTACAGTCAACGAGGATGTGGCATTCGGCCCGGGGAATATGGGGCTTGATCCCGAAGAAATTCAAAAACGTATTGATAACTCGCTCAGGATCGTGCGGCTTACAGGATATGAGGACAGGTTCACAAGCGAACTTTCAGGAGGCGAGAAACAAAGGCTTGCGATAGCAGGCATCCTCGCTATGCATCCTGAGATCCTGGTCTTAGACGAACCTACCTCGGAACTGGATCCCTTGGGACGCGAGGAGATATATAAGGCCATAGACAGCCTACAGCGCGAACGGAACCTTACGATCTTAGCTGTGGAGCATTCCAGTGAAGACGTGGCTGAACGGGCTGATGAGGTTATCGTGGTGAATTCAGGCTCCATCGTCTGGCGCGGATGCCCGCGCGACCTCTTCTGTAACGTCCCTCTTACGCGCGAGTTTGGGATTAGACCTCCCCAGGCGTGTGAGTTCGGATGGAAGTTGCATGAGCTAGGCTACATTTCATCTTCGGATGTGCCTCTTACTGTAGCTGAGGCAAAAGAACTTACAAAAACCCTCCTCAAAGGAAAATCCTTAGCATACCAAGGCGAGCAGGATCGATTGCAACCGCGTTACGGCTCCCGGCAGACTGCTGCTCCTACCCTGCAGTCGCCTGCAGTTTTGGTAGAAGGGCTCGAACACGATTACGGCAATATCAAGGCTATCCGCGGCGTCAACCTCCGGATTGAAAGAGGCGAATTCGTAGCGCTTGTAGGACAAAACGGGGCAGGAAAGACCACATTGGTGAAACACTTCAACAATCTCCTAAAGCCTACGCAGGGTAAAGTATACATAGACGAGACGGACACAGCAGGCCAAACCATAGGAAGCTTGTCAAGGCGTGTAGGTTATGTATTCCAGAACCCGGATCACCAGATATTCTGTTCCTCAGTGAGGGAAGAAGTAGGGTACGGGTTGCGCCATTTAGGTCTTTCTGAAGCGGAAGCTGAGGAACGAGTTCAAGCCGTGCTGGAATTCGTCAGTCTTCAGGAAGTGGCAGATCGCCATCCATTTACACTGGGAAAAGGCGAGAGACAACGTCTCGCAGTCGCATCTGTCCTAGCTATGCACCCCAACATACTTGTGATCGATGAACCTACGACAGGACAAGATTGGATCGGCGCAGAGCATATGATGGGCTTAGTGAAGAGTCTTCACAACAGTGGCCACACCATAATCATGATCACCCATGATATGCGTATCGTAGCCGAATATGCCGAGAGGGTCGTGGTAATGCATAAAGGCCGGATCGTAGCAGACGGGACGCCCTCTGAAGTGTTCAGTAAGGAGGATGTGCTCCGAGCGGCCCATCTTACTCCACCCCAGATCTCACAGCTCGCAACTGAACTTGAAGGCCTCGGCATGCCCTCCGGCATAACTACAGTAGAAGACGCGGTAGCTGTGGTATCTGCGGCTCTTTCAGGAGGACTCTCAGGATATGGAACGCCGGAGACTTGCGGAAGGATTGATTGAATATGTTTCTTGAGTATATTCCAGGGAAATCCCCGGTCCACAAACTTGACGTAAGGACAAAGGTAATAGTGTTTATCTGTCTTATCATTGCATTATTCCTGTTCAGGCACCCGGCATATAACGCCTTCATACTCCTATCCGTGGTAATCATCGCTCTTTTTGCCCGTGTGCCTTTCCGCAGGCTGTGGGGCATGTTAGCACCGCTTGTCCCTGTGTTCGTGATGATCATGATCATAACCGGATACACCTATCCTGCCTCAACGTTCTCCAGTCCTTTCGCCAGGCAAATCCTCTTCTACTCATGGCCGGGCAAGCGTCTTCCTGTGTCCACAGGAGGAATCCTATACGGCTTTACCCTTCTTTTACGGATTGTTACCATGGTTGCCTCGTCATCAATCCTCACCCTCACAACTCCGCTTGGAGATTTTCTTCAGCTTCTTAGGATCCTCCGCGTACCATATGAAATATCCTTCGTTATCACAACAGGGATTCGCTTTGTTCCGACTATGGAAGCAAAATCAAGAATGGTTCTTGATGCCCAAAGATCCAGGGGTGCGATGATTGATACAGGCGGGATGGTTCAACGTATTAAGGCCTACGTACCTGTAATGGTTCCCATGATTGTGGACTCCATCCGCATGTCTGAGAACCTGGCCTGCGCAATGATGAACCGCGGTTACGGTGCAACCCGCGATTGGACAACTCTGCAGAAAATAGAGATGTCCTTCAGCGACTATGTGGTCATAGGTGCAGCCATTATCATCACAGGGATGGCTGTGATGATGGCGCAGCGCGGGTACGGAGTGCTCTAAAAGATTCGGCTCATTACATTTATCTTTCGCATCACATGTAGTTTATGCATTGGAAAGGGGTTGCTCATATTATGGGGATTACTGACAGCAGGCTTTTTGAACACGCATACGGATGCCTCGTAGGAGTCGCGGTGGGAGATGCTATGGGAATGCCTTCTTCGCTTATGACACCTGATGAAATCCGTAGCCAAATAGGGCACATAGAATGGTTCCTTCCGGCACCCAAAGGCCACTATATACACGATGGCCTCGCTGCAGGCAGCACCACGGATGATACAGCTCAGACCCTGGCTGTCGCGCAAGCCGTCATCTCTGACAAAGGCAAAGTAGTGCCGGAAAGCGTTGCCTATAAGATCCTGGCTTGGGCAGAATCCATAGGTGCGTTGGAAGAAGGCGCGCTTGTACTCGGTCCCAGTTCCATGCGGGCCTTATCCCTTCTGAAAAAGGGTGTTTCACCGGCTGAAGCCGGGAAGTTCGGGGAAACCAACGGGGCACCGATGCGCATAAGCCCTATTGGGATAATCAATGCCGGGGATCTCACCGGCGCAGTGAACGACACAGAGCTTTGCTGTCTGCCGACCCATGGTACAAGTGTTGCTATCTCAGGCGCTGCTGCAGTAAGCTGCGGAATAGCAAAAGCCCTTGCCTGCCCCGGATCAATCGAAGACGTAGTGGACGCAGCAGTTTGGGGAGCTGAAGAAGGGGCTGCGCGAGGCCGTACAGTAGCAGCCCCGTCCGTAGCCAAGCGGATTCAGTGGGCTGTAGACTTAGCACTGGCACAGGATAGTGAAGATATAGCTTGTAAAGTCCTATACGATCTCGTAGGAGCAACCGTAGCAACCACTGAAACTGTACCCATTGCCTTCGCCCTCTTCGTTCTCTCTGACGGCGATCCGATGAAAACAGCGATCCTTGCCGCCAACCTCGGCGGCGACTGTGACACTATCGGCGCAATAGCATGTTCGGTAGCAGGGGCGTATTCCGGAATCTCCGCCTTCCCCAAGGAAGCAATTCACCTGGTCGAAGAGGTCAACGAACTTGACCTTAAAAGCGTCACAATGGCATTGCTGAAATCACGGGCTGCATGACGCACAACTATAGTTCAGCCACGAGGAACCTTAAGGTCTCTTGGAATAAGGTCATCTCCCAGTCATGTCTATTATACGTATGGTCCGCGCCTTCGATCATTACTGATTCAGCGCGTTCCCCCAGAACTTCATAATAACGGCGAGCTGTTGCACAAGGGACAGTCTCATCTTCTCGGCCATGGACAATCAGAGCTTTCCCTTGGAACTTCGCGATCTCGTTATAAGTATCCCAACGTGTCAGGTCATCATAGAAGTCAGGATTTAACCATAAACCACCGATATCATAGAAGCCTCTCTCATCACAAAATGCAGCTCCGGCCGCTTTCTTCGCCTTGAAGATGGTCTTCATAACTTCAATATCCGCAGCTGACCAAAGGACCAGTGTCTTTATGTCATGGGGATTTCTGCCTGCTACAACAGAGGCTACAGCTCCGCCCATGCTAAGCCCGAGAAGTCCGATCCGCCCGGGATCCGTTGTAGAAAGAGAACGTATATGGTTTAATATTGCCTCTCCTTCCCTGACTTCCCCGGAGAATGTCATCTCTTCAAAATCACCGTCACTTTCCCCTGAGCCGCTGAAATCAAACCTGGCGACTGCGATACCTTTCGCAGACAACAACCTGGAGAACTTCACGAACATACGGTGTGACTCAAGCTTATGCCCGGTAAACCCATGAAACATAATAACTGTGGGAAACATATCCCCTTCCTTAGGCAGATGGAACATCCCGCGCAGGATCTTCCCCTCAACCTCCAATTCCATTGCCTGTTGAAGCCTTCTTATTCCTCGCTGCATTATTATCACCTTCATTTCCACAGCTTCGACGATAGTTAACATATTATCCGTCCTTGGCTCTTTCTCCTTTAAAGGTTTTTGAAATCCTCAAACACCTAAATCCCTAAAAGGGAAACTAACGAGGTTAGTCGAATGTTAATAATCAACCGGATTGAAATCTACATTCCATATGGGAAGGAAGAATCGCCTACGACAGGAGGTTATTGATTATGAGAAACCTCATCAGCCTTGCATTGAGATCCCACGGCGCTGATTATGTTGAAATTCGCATTGAAGACCATGAACGAACCAGAATCTCTTTCCGAGGCAAGCAGGTGGATGAGCTCTCCACTGCACGCTCTATCGGAGGATGCGTCCGCGCATTGGCAGGCGGTGGGTGGGGATTTGTATCCTTCAATGACATCACAAATCTAAGAGATCATGTGAAGCTTGCTGTAAGCCAGGCAAAACTTGTCGGAAGCAGCGGCACCATCCTCGCGCCCATAGAACCGGTGGAGGATACGGTTACCCCGGAGCTTGTCAAAGATCCAAGGGGAATCAGCCTAACAAAGAAGAAGGCTTTGCTTGAGGAATACAACAACATCATGTTGAACTACAGCCCGAAAATACAAACCACCGGCGTGGTTTATATAGACAGGTATTCAAAGAAGTACTTCGCTAACTCAGAAGGTACATTCATTGAACAAGAACATTGTGATGTCGGCGCCAATTTTACTGCATTCGCCAAAGACGGTGACAATGTCCGGCAAATGTTCACGACCGCAGGAGGTATAACTGGATTCCAGTCAGTGGAAGGGTTACATGAGGATGTGAGAGATGTAGCAAGAAAGGCAGTGGAATGCCTGGACGCAAAACCTGTAAAAGGCGGCCAGTACACTGTGATTCTTGATCCTGCGCTTGCAGGGGTATTCGTTCACGAAGCCTTCGGTCATTTAAGCGAATCTGACTTTATCTACGAAAACGACAGGATGCGCGATATTATGGTGCTGGGCAAGCAGTTTGGCGCACCTATCCTCAATATCGTAGACTCCGCAGCCCTCCCCGGGCAAAGGGGATCATATAAATACGATGACGAGGGAACCCCTTCATCCAAAACCTACCTGATAAAAGACGGTATCCTCGTCGGGAGACTGCATTCCCGGGAAACCGCAGGAAAGCTGAGAGAGGCGCCTACTGGGAACGCCCGCGCTGTTGATTACAGGCATAGTCCTATTGTCCGCATGACTAATACCTACATTGAAAACGGGACCTCAAAATTTAAGGACATGATCTCAGACATAGATGAAGGCATTTATGCCGTTGACGCATACGGTGGTCAAACCACTATGGAGATGTTTACTTTCAGTTCAAAAGAGGCATTCATGATTCGCAACGGAAAAATCGCAGAACGTGTCCGTGACGTGGTATTGACCGGAAACGTCTTTGAGACCTTAATGAATATCGACGCCATAGGAGATGATCTTAGACTCAGCGGCGGCGGAACCGGGGGATGCGGGAAAGGCGGCCAGTGGCCACTGCCGGTCTCTGACGGCAGCCCGCACATAAGGATCAGAAACGTGGTTGTAGGAGGTAGGTAGCAATGGAGGGTCTGCTTAAGAAAGCTGTGGAACATGCTGACGCGGCTGAGGCATATTGCATCAGGAGCGAAGAGATTCCGGTATCATTCGAAGCAAACAGGCTGAAATGCTTGGAAACCAAGAAGACTACCGGACTTGCCCTACGCATCATTAGGCAAGGACGAATCGGACTGGCTGCATCTACAATAACAGATAGTGCCGGAGAAGACGACTTAGTCAGAATGGCTGTGGAGTCATCAGAAATCGGCGAGGCAGCCAAGTTTGACTTTCCAGGCGCTAAGCCGGAGGGCTCCCCGCGGCCTACTCCTCAAATATATGACCCGTCTGTCGCAGAAATAGGCGCCGACGAACTCGTAGGTATCGGCAAGAACATGATACGCGTGATAACCGACTATGATTCTGAAATCCGCTCAGACGCTGAACTCGCGCGCGCAGTCGAAGAAGTGACAATTGTCAACTCCAATAGCGGCGGAGGCACCTATCGAAAGACAGTGCTCTTTGGCTCACTTGCAGCAACAGCCATCGACGGTAACGACATACTTACCGTTTACCGGGGTATAGGCTCATGTCGCAGCGTCTTGGACTTCGAGGCCCTTGCCGAAGAAATCGTGGAGGTATTGAAACTCGCCAAAAGAGTAGTCCCTGCTGATACAGGTCAAATGCCTGTTCTCTTTACTCCTCGTGGGGTCACACCGCTCCTTTTGGCTCTTAGGGCCGGATTCAACGGCAAAACAGTCTTCGAAGGCGCATCTCCGTTAGCAGGAAAGATAGGCCTTAAAGCCTTTGATTCCCGGCTCTCAATATACGACGATACTACCTTGGATTATGCTGTTCAAAGCTGTCCGATAGACGGCGAAGGCGTTGTTACGCAAAGGACTCCGCTTGTTGAAGAAGGAAGAGTAAAACACTTCTATTATGATCTTCAGACTGCGGGACTTATGGGAACGGAAAGTACAGGAAATGGCTTTAGGGCTACACGCTCGGGCGATGCTTTTGAAGGCCCTCCAACCCCCACAACAACAAATGTGATTATACTGCCCGGAGATACGGATCTTACCGATATAATCGCAGGCATGGATCGGGGAATTATTGTTGACCAGACAATTGGAGCAGGACAAGGCAATGTTTTGAGCGGTGAGTTCTCCATCAATGTCCACCTGGGATATAAGGTCGAAAAGGGAAAAATTATAGGAAGAGTCAAAAACACAATGGTGGCAGGTAATGCCCTGGAAGCACTAAATGATATAGAGGCTATGAGTAGAGAGACTGAGTGGGTATACGGACAATACTCATCGCCCTGGTTCTTGTTCCGATCTTTGGGCGTGGCTACAAAAGGAAATTGAGTTTCCCGACGCTCCCGGGGTTATTGATGATTATCAGTATTTACAAGGTGATTTTACTGTGCAAATCGACGCTGTTAGAATGACCCATAAATATCCTTTAGCTTTTAAGAAATATCCGACTGACGCAGGATATGACATGTACGCCATAAGGTCTATGGTCCTTTGGCCGTTCATACCAAGAAAAATACCGCTGAATATCAGAGCGAACATCCCGGAAGGGGTATTTGGACGCATTTGCGGAAGATCCAGTTTAAATGCTGAAGGCATATGTATATTGTCAGGAACAGTTGACTCAGGTTATGTCGGCCAAATGTTTGCAGTCGCGGTAAATCTGACACTGATACCGCGCAGAATTCGAGAAGGGGATCGCGTCGCGCAGCTTATCTTCATTCCTTTCCATGCTGCCAAGATAAGAGAAGTCGATGACCTACCGTCCACTCCCCGTGGAGATTCAGCATCAGGCTCGACAGGCAGGAGATAGTAGGAGGATGTTTTAAGCCCGGCGTACTGAAGCAAGCCCCGTCTTTCGACGGGGCTCATTATTCTGCTATCACTTTATCACTTATGGCTTTCTTATTCACACAATGCTATGACCTTGATTTCAACCTTGACGTCCTTCGGCAGTCTGCTGACTTCAACACAAGCTCTTGCAGGAAGAGAATCTCCCAGAAACTCCCCGTACACCTTATTAATCTTGGGGAAATCATTCATATCCTTAATGAATACGGTGGCTTCCAGTATTTTATCAAGGGATGAGTATAATGCTCCCGAGAATTGAGACATGAAAAACGTGAAGGAACCGAATATAATGAAGCCATGAAAAGAAAAAAGAATGCCTATAAAGCTGAATTTAAATCTAAAGT
>Ga0208198_1000321_pt1 | contig 56936 bp, 53 predicted proteins | sample AD_JPNTR2_MetaG_FD_184446 | JGI IMG/M metagenome (GOLD analysis project Ga0208198, IMG submission 184446) | Active sludge microbial communities of municipal wastewater-treating anaerobic digesters from Japan - AD_JPNTR2_MetaG (SPAdes) (version 2) | ecosystem: Engineered > Bioreactor > Anaerobic...
TCAGAGCAGAGATTTAAAGATTGACCCCGATCAATTAATGAATATTACTTTTGCGGATAAAACTGAATTTGAAATTTTAAAAAAATTAATGCTGTTTCCAGCGGTGATTATTAACGCGCAGGAAGAGGATGCCCCGCATTTACTTTGTACTTATTTAGAAGAATTAGCGCAGTTATTTAATCGATTTTATGATAATGTCTCTGTGATTAAAACAACAGATGAAAATCTCAAAAATTCCCGAGTACTTTTGATTAAAGCCACTTTGCAGGTTTTAGAAAAGGGATTGGGATTGCTGAATATCGAAGTGCCTAATAAGATGTAGATTAAAAAGATTTGAATTTGAAAAGCGGCCAGCGAAGCTGGCCGCTTTTCAAACTTACTGTTATTTATTCCTGTTTATTCAGTGGGCGTGGCGGTTGGTGTTACGGTTGGTGTCGGTGTTGATGTTGGTGAAGGTGTTGTGGTCGGGATAGGAGTCAATGTCGGTGTAATTGATGGAGCTGGAGTTGGCGAGGGAGTTGGTTTTCGCGAAAAGAGGCGAACGATCTTACCCCAAAGAGAAGAGAACTGTGCTTCATTATTCAGATAATCATTTAGAAAGGCTTGTTCTTGAGTAAGAGCGGTGATTAACTCCTGAACCATTCTTTGTTCATCTGCGTTGGTCAATTGATTTTCTAACTGTTCTAATTGCTGAATGCGCAATTGAATTTGTTCCAGATGTTTTTTCACCTGATTAATATTTGTTAAATCAGGGCCAAAAATTGATTTCAGCCATTTGGGCCTTGATTCAATTTTGTCTAATTTTTCTTGAATTTGCTGCTGAAGCTCTTTTTGATTTCGGGCAATTTCTCGCACTTGTTGACCGATGCCAGTAATTTCGGTTGTCGTAGCAGTTAACAACTCTTCAACTTTTTGAGCGACTATGCTCATATGTTCGCGAGCCGTTTCGCTTCTTGGGTTAAGCGTTTTATTAGGCCGAGGATTATTTATTGATGGTGTCGGCGTTGTTGCGATTTGATTTTGTTCCTCCGTTCGTTGTCGAATATTTGTTTCTTCTTCTTGGTTCCGAATTTTTATTTGATTTTTTTCTTGAATGGTTTTTTGCAAACCCGGTGCATTAATAGGCAAAACCTGTGTTCCTGTTGTTTGAGGAGATACAACAGGCGCCACGGGAATAACGTCGTTCGGTTTGTTGCCGGTTTGATTGACCGTATGAGGATTGTTTGATGCAGCCATTAAAGGAATGGAAATAAACAGCGGCAGACCAATGATTAAAGCCAATGTTTTATTCATAAACCCAGTATTATTTATTATTAGCGATTATCGACCTTAGTTATTCACTACTTAAATATTAATTAATATTTAGCAAAAAAACAAATTTGGAATTTTAAAAAACCGTCCGAATAATTCGACGGTTTTAAGTTTTTGTAATTTGTGTCGGGCTGCCGGGAATTGAACCCGGGTCGCACCCACCCCAAGGGTGTATACTGCCGTTGTACTACAGCCCGCAAAATAAAATTTCAAATCCAGAATTAAAACATCGGATAATTATTTTCAATTTGCAGAATGAGCATCTTTTGGCGTTTTATTCTGGGCATTTTTTATTGTCATTCTGAGCGCCAGCGAAGAATCTCTCGATTGCTTGGCATGGGATCCTTCACTTCGTTCAGGATGACATCCTATGTTTGGCGTGGGATCCTTCGGGCTCCGCCCTCAGGATGACAAAAGGAGGAAGCGTCATTCTGAGCGCCAGCGAAGAATCTCTCGATTGCTTGGCATGGGATCCTTCACTTCGTTCAGGATGACAGAAAAGTAAATGCAAGACGTAAATTTCAAAATGCGATGCAGTTGAAAAATTGCAGAAGGCAATTTTTCAACTGCAACAATTTTGTCTGTCCTAAGAAATCTCGATGGGATTGATTCGAGGATTTTTTGACTTAAGCCTTTACTGCTTCCTTTTTTAAATTTTTCATACAACGAGTGCAGACTTTCACTCGTTTACCAGACGGCAAACGAAACCATTGTAAATTGGCCTTGGTTTTTTTTCGATTTACCGGATCATACTTACTTCTGATTTTTTTTCGTGCTATACTATAGGTATAAGATTTTCCACAAATAGCGCATTGACGCATAGGAGTATTTTTCATTCGACTGTTTTTTTATTTTAATCTATTTTAATTTTTTTTCAAATTATTAAGAGTTTATTATGAGCGGACCTATTTTAATTTTTCAATTAATCATTTTGCTCTTTTCGGTTATTTTACATGAGGTGAGTCATGGATATGCGGCTTACCTTTTGGGCGATGATACGGCAAAAGTTAGTGGCCGGTTAACCTTAAATCCGTTGCCGCACCTCGATTTGTGGGGCTCATTTTTGTTTCCTTTAATTTCTTATTTAATTAGTGGCGGCACTTTTATTTTTGGTTGGGCCAAACCCGTTCCTTTTGATCCTTTGAGATTAAGAAAACCAAAAAGAGACATTGGTTTGGTTGGCTTGTCTGGACCACTAACGAATTTACTGATTGCGTTTTTTTTCTCCATTATTATTCGACTTGCCGAAATTTTAAATTGGACTTTTCTAGGACCGCTTGCTGCTTTCTTTTCTATTATTATTTATCTCAACATTCTTTTGGCGATTTTTAATTTAGTGCCAATTCCGCCGCTGGATGGTTCGCGGGTGCTTTATTCTTTATTGCCGGCAAAATGGGAGCGATTTTATTGGGGTTTGGAACGTTATGGTTTGATTTTGGTAATGATTTTTGTCATGTTTTGTTTTCAATGGATTATACCCCTTATCGATTTTCTTTTTAATATTTTCGTTGGTTGGTAAATAGTAAAATCTTTATAAATTTTGTAAAGAGAAAAAGTTATCCACAATTTTTATCATTGAAGGAAAAATCCTCGAGGTCTAAAATTTAAATTAAAGATTAACAAAAGGTCAAAAAATTTCGAAAAATTTTTTAAAAATGAAAAATAAAATTTTGAAAGTGCAAAAACGTGATGGGTCGATTGTGGATTTTGATGAAAAAAGAATTCAGGAGGCCATTTATAAAGCCTTAACTGCGACGGGACAAGGCGATGGCAAAGAAAGGAGGCCATTTATAAAGCCTTAACTGCGACGGGGCAAGGCGATGGCAAAGAATCTAAAAAACTTACAGAAAAAGTAATAGAACTTCTCAACCGCAGATTTAAAACAGATGAAATCCCGCACGTAGAACAAATTCAAGATATTGTCGAGGAGGTTTTGATTTTAGAAGGACTAACCGAAACAGCCAAAGCCTACATTCTTTACCGTGAACAAAGAAGAAGAATTCGTGAATCCGTTGCTTTAGTTGATGAATCGATTGAGATGGTTGATAAATATATTGGTGAAATTGACTGGCAGGTGCACGAAAATGCCAACATGACTTATTCGCTTCAGGGCCTCAATCAATATATTATTGCTCAAGTAGAAAAGAAATATTGGTTAAATAAAATTTATCCCAAAGAAATTAGAGAAGCGGCACGGAATGAAGATTTGCATATTCATAATTTAGAAACTTTGGCGCCGTATTGTATGGGATGGGATTTGATGGGTTTATTACTGAAGGGTTTTGGCGGCGTGCCCGGAAAAGTAGAATCGCTTCCGCCTAAACATTTTCGAACTGCCCTCGGCCAATTAGTTAATTTTCTTTTTACGCTTCAAGGAGAAACCGCTGGGGCTAATGCGGTTTCTAATTTAGATACTTTGCTAGCACCTTTTATTCGTTACGACCATTTATCTCCAAAAGAAGTTAAGCAGGCTCTTCAGGAATTTCTTTTTAATTGTATGGTACCAACGCGAGTTGGTTTTCAAACGCCCTTTCTAAATGTCAGTTTAGACATTAAACCGCCCCAATTTTTAGCCAATCAGTCTGTTATCATTGGCGGCCAGCCTCAAAAAGAGACATACGGCGAGTTCCAAGAAGAAATGGATTTATTTAATAAAACTTTTTATGAAGTTATGCTTGAAGGAGATGCCAAGGGCCGGCCATTTACTTTTCCGATTCCCACGGTGTCTATTACGAAAGATTTTGATTGGGATAATCCAGCCTTGGATCCAATGTGGGAAGCCACAGCTAAATATGGCATTAATTATTTTTCCAATTTTGTGAATTCCGATATGAAGCCTGAAGATTTCCGCTCGATGTGCTGCCGATTGCGATTGGATAACCGAGAGCTTTATAAACGAGGTGGCGGGCTGTTTGGCGCAGCGCCTCTCACGGGGTCAATTGGTGTGTGTACCATCAATATGCCGCGCATCGGCTATCTTTCTAAAACTAAAAAAGAATATTTTGAGCGGCTGGCGCATTTAATGGATTTAGCCAAAGAATCATTGGAAATAAAGCGTAAAACCTTAGAAAACTTTATTGAAAAGGGATTATATCCTTACACTAAATTTTATCTTTCTTCAGTCAAAAACATTCGTGGCCAGTACTTTGGTAATCATTTTTCCACAATTGGCTTAATTGGAATGAACGAATCGCTTCTTAACTTTTTAGGTGAGGACATTTCTACCAGACGCGGCATTAAATTTACTTTGGAGGTATTAGATTTTATGCGCGATCGCTTAGTTGATTATCAAAAAGAGACTGGTAATTTATACAATCTTGAAGCTACACCCGGTGAGGGTACAAGTTATCGTCAAGCCAAGATTGACAAAGAAAAATACCCCGACATTATTACGAGCGGCACTAAAGAAGTTCCTTATTATACGAATTCAACCATGTTGCCAGTGAATTTTACTGATGATATCTTTGAAGCTTTGAAACTGCAGAACGACATCCAAACAAAGTATACTGGCGGCATTGTGATGCATGTCTTTTTGGGCGAACGCCTTTCCGATATTAACACTACCAAAAATCTGATTAGAACAGTTTGCTCAAAATTCAATGTTCCTTATATTACTCTAACGCCAACGTTTTCTATCTGTCCAACTCATGGCTATATCAATGGAGAGCATTTCTTTTGTCCCAAGTGCACAGTGAAACAACCGTGTGAAGTTTATTCTCGCATTGTGGGATATTTAAGACCAGTGAGTCAATGGAATTTTGGTAAGCAACAAGAATTTCGCGATCGGAAAGAATTTAATATTAGAAAAATTAAATTGCCTGTTGTGAAAAAGTAATTTTAATGGAGATAGGCGGATTGCAAAAAACAACACTTATTGATTATCCCGGGAAAATTGCCTGTACGGTTTTTTTGATCGGATGTAATTTTCGTTGTCCATTTTGCTATTCTGCGGAACTGGTTTTGCCCGAAAAAATTAAAGATCAGCCGCGCATTGATGAAAAAGATTTTTTCCGCTTTTTAAAAGAAAGACGCGAATATTTGCAAGGAGTGGTTGTTTGTGGTGGAGAGCCGACCATTCATTCTGATCTTCCTGATTTTTTGGCCAAAATTAAAAAAATGGGATACCTCGTAAAATTAGATACCAATGGAACTCAGCCACAAGTACTAAAAAATTTAATTGATAAAAAATTAGTTGATTATATTGCTATGGATATCAAAGCGCCACTGGATGATAGGTATGATAGGGCAACAGGAGTGCACGTTGATATTACTAAAATAAAAGCAAGCATCGAATTGATAAAACAAGAGAGTATTGATTATGAGTTTCGCACTACGGTTGTGCCCACTCTTCATTCTCTGGAAGATATTTTAACTATTGCTCATCAGATTGCACCAGCTAAAAGATTTTATTTACAGAATTTTCGGCCAGAAAAAACGCTTGATGAAAAATTTTTAAGCATTAAACCTTTTGCTGAAGAAGAATTAGAAAAAATAGCTGAACAAATTCGATCAGAAAAATTAGTTGAAGAGTGTAAAGCGAGATAAGATAAAAAATTCAAATCTCAAAATGATTGTAGCTGAGGAAAATTTTCAAAGAAAATTTTTCTCAGCTACAACTATCCTGCATTTTGCATAATGGGCACTGTTTTAATTTGAGCATTCGATTAACACTCTTGACCCGCCCAAATTGTAAAATAATTCAAGCGAGCGCGACTTAGCAATTCCATTTCATTTCTGTCAAAAATGCCAATCTAAAAAATGACTTTATCAAAATATTTCATGAATTAGCTCATGAATTAGCTCATGAATTAATTCATGAATTAATTCATGAGCTAATTAAAAACAGAAAACAGGTCGGGCATCTCTATTTTTTCGGCATCTGATTATTTTACTTGAAACATCCAATTAGCACTCTTGACATGGGAGTGCTAATTGAATATAATGGATGGTAAAAATATGCTTAATGATCGTCAGAAAAAAATTATAGAGCTGGTTATTAGAGAATATCACAAAAATCAAAGACCGGTTGGCTCGAAAGAATTTTCTCAAAAATATTTTCCTGATCTTAGTCCCGCTACTATTCGGCGTGAATTTCACATTTTGACGGATGAAAAATATTTGATGCAACCGCATCGTTCTGCTGGTCGTCTGCCCACGGATAAGGCTTATGAGTGGTTTATTAAGGAGAACTTAATGGATCGTGAAGGAAGGGAAGATGAACTTAGTTATTGGGAAAAAAGATTAACTGATCTGGCTAATTTGTCATTTTCGGATACAGCCAAAAGAATTGCGGATTTGTGTGATAGCCTGACAGTTGGTTATTTGCCGTGGGAGCAGTTGATTTATAAATATGGCTTGAAAAATCTTTTCGAGCGTCTCACGGAAATTGATTTGGCTAATTGGAGGAGAATCTGGGAGGATATTGATCAATTGGATGAACGTCTGCAGAAGATAGCAGATTTTTTGATGGAAGAGGATTTTCAGATTTTTGTAGGAAAGGAAAGTCCATTAACGCGCGATAGAAATTTGAGCGTTATTTCTTCAGTGATGCCGTATAATCGTAAAAGGAATCTTCTTATTCTCATTGGCCCTAAAAATATGATTTGCGAAAGAAATTTAAATATTTTAGAAGCGGCTCGAAATATTTTAAATCAAATTAAATACTAATATGGCAGAAGAAAATAAAAACAATCAAAATAATAATCAATCAGATAATACTCAAGAAAAAGAAACCAAGAACGAATTGCAAGAGCTTGCGCAGAAACTGGAAGAGTGTGAAAAATTAAAAGAGGAATATTTGAATGGCTGGCAAAGAGAGCGGGCAGGATTTTTAAATTATCAGAAAGATGTTAATAAAAGAATGGAAGAAATAACTAAAATGGCTAATGAAGGATTGATTAGAGAACTGCTCAATGTATTGGATAGTTTTGACATTTCAGTGAATTCTTTGAAGGTGGAAGGTTTAACGCCGACGGAAAAAAATATTGTGCGGGGCATTGAATTAATCCGGCAACAGCTGTTAGATGTTTTAGAGCAGCACGGATTAAAGAGAATTGAAGCCCTTGGAAAGCAATTTGATCCTTATTTGCATGAAGCGATTGATACGGTAAAAGGCGAGAAAGAGGGTGAAGTTGTTGAAGAGTTAATCAAGGGATATGTGTTAAATGATAAAGTGATTCGTCCGGCTAAGGTTAAGGTTATTAAAAATGTTAAAAATTAATTTTTTATAATAAAAGGTCTCGGATTTATTAAATTTTAAAATTAATCTAAATAAAAAAATATGAGCAAGATATTAGGTATTGATCTAGGAACGACAAATTCGGCTATGGCTATTGTTGAAGGTGGCCAGCCGAAAATTATTGAAAATAAAGAAGGAATGCGTACCACTCCTTCAGTCGTAGCGATTGCCAAAAATGGCGAGCGCCTTGTTGGCGTATTAGCTAAAAGGCAGTCAGTTACTAATGCCGCAAACACCGTCTTTTCCATTAAGCGATTAATCGGCCGCAAGTACACTGATCCGGAAGTGCAGCGCGACAAGAAGTGGTTGCCTTATGAGATTAGAGAATCAGCAAGCGGTGGCGTTGAAGTGAAAATGGGCGATCGCTGGTATCGGCCAGAAGAAATTTCAGCGATGATTTTGCAAAAATTAAAGACGGATGCCGAAGAAAAACTAGGTGAAAAAATTGAGGAAGCCATCATTACAGTGCCGGCTTATTTTGATGACAGTCAAAGGCAGGCAACGAAAAATGCTGGCGAGATAGCCGGCTTTAAAGTGCGCAGAATTTTAAACGAACCGACTGCTGCTGCTTTGGCTTATGGATTAAACAAAAAAACGAATGAAAGAATTGTGGTTTATGATTTTGGCGGTGGGACTTTTGATATTTCTATTTTGCAAGTTTCAGAAGATACTGTGGAAGTAATTTCTACAGGCGGTGATACTCATTTGGGAGGCGATGATTTTGATCAGCGTATTATTAATTATTTTGTGGAAGAATTTAGGAAGCAGGAGGGCATTGATCTTTCTAAGGATCTTTTGGCAGTGCAGCGTTTGAAAGAAGCAGCGGAACGAGCAAAGCACGAATTGTCAACAGTGCTCGAAACAGATGTTAATTTGCCATTTATTACTTCTGATGCCTCTGGTCCAAAGCATTTTGAAATGAAATTAACGCGAGCGAAATTAGAGGAATTAGTAAAGGATTATATTGATCGTTCTATTGAATTGGTGAAACAAACCTTGGCCGAAAAAAATCTAAAAACTTCAGATATTGATGAGGTGATACTGGTCGGCGGTCAAACACGAATGCCGGCTATTCAGGAGGCAGTAAAGAAATTTTTTGGAAAAGAGCCTCATAAAGGCATTAATCCAGATGAGGTCGTGGCAATGGGAGCAGCTGTTGAAGGCGGTATTTTACAAGGTGAAGTAAGAGACGTATTGCTTTTGGATGTTACGCCTTTGTCTTTGGGTATTGAAACGCTCGGCGGCGTGTTTACAAAAATTATTGAAAAGAATACAACCGTTCCAGTTTCGAAATCTCAGATTTTTTCCACTGCTGCTGATAATCAGACTTCGGTTGAAATTCACGTTTTGCAAGGCGAAAGAGAAATGGCTGCTGATAATAAAACCTTAGCTCGTTTTATTTTAGACGGTATTCCGCCCGCTCCCCGAGGCGTACCTCAAATTGAGGTGACGTTTGATATTGACGCCAATGGTATTTTAAAGGTAACTGCAAAAGATAAAGCAACTGGAAAAGAACAATCAGTTCGGATTGAAGCCTCAACTGGATTAACGAAGGAAGAAATTGAAAGAATGAAAAAAGAAGCTGAAGAGCATTTGGCCGAAGACAAAAGAAAAAGGGAATTGGCTGAAGTGAAAAACCAAGCGGAAAATACTATCTATGTGGCTGAAAAGACTTTACGTGAGGCAGGAGAAAAAATTACTCCTGAGGATCGGAAAGAAGTTGAAGATAAAATTAATGACTTGAAGCAAATTATAAGCGGAGAAGATTTGGAGAATATTAAGAAACGATTAGAAGATTTGTCTTTGGCGATTTCCAAAATTGGTGCTAAAATGTATCAAGGTGGTCAGCAAAATAACAATCCCAGCAATTCCGATAATCCTCCATCCGATGATAAACCAGAGGATGCAGAATTTAAGGAATAAAAGGGAATTCTATGGCTGTCTTGGAAATTTTTTCTAGTGCAAATCATTACGGAAAATCCAATTACTGGTGGAAAATTCTTATTTTTACTGTTTTAGCTTCAATCTCGGCTGTGTTAGCCGGGTTGAGTTTGGGCTATCTCTTTTTAGGAAAATCCTTTTTAGGGTTTTCCTCTTTTTGGGGATTCCTAATTTTTCTTTGTCTTTTTGCCATTTTCTTTACTCTGGAAAGTTTGTTTGCAGAAGGAGCGCGCTTTGGAGCGATTATTATAGAAAGCTTCTCGTTTGCATTAAGCTTTTATGCAATTCGAATTGGATTTCAAACAATTAATGGACTTGTGCTAATGTGGAGTCTGGGAGTATGGCTGTTGCTTATTTTGTGCTTGTGGGGAGGCCGACTCAGGATGCGCAAGCGAAAATCCGATTTACTGCGATTAAGATGGAATGAAATGGTGAAAGGAGGACTGGCGCTGGTGCTGATAGGCATTAATTTATTTATTTGTTTGCAATGGATGGGCAACGCAATTTTTCAACCAGATCGATTATTTACTCAAAAAACTGTTGATGCTATTTTGAAGCCAGCCACTCCGCTTTTGCGATTTTATTTCACAGGGTTTGATCCCTATATGACGGTGAATGAATTTATTAAAAATATTATCTCCGAACAAGTAGAAGCGATGTTTGTTCAACCAGAAGATACAAAAAACTATATTCCTAAAAACATAATGGACCAGCAAAAAAAGGATCTAATCGAACAGAATAGCATCGCTTTTCGAAATCAACTCTCGGAGTGGGCGGGGTTCTCGTTAAACGGCACTGAGTCTATCAATACTGTTGTTTTCCAATTTCTCTTATCGAAGTATCGCGCTCTCAGTATTACTACCCAGCAGTACATTATTCTAGGGATTGCGTTATTAATGTTTGTTGTATTTCGCATTTTCGCTATTGTTATGGCATGGGTAATTCAAATGGTGGGATGGTTTATTTATGAGTTATTGCTGGCTGCCAATTTTGGAGCCGTAAAAATCGAAATGAAAAATAAAGAAGATCTCATTTTGTATTAGATAAATTAAATTTATGGGGAAAAAGGATTATTACAAAATATTAGGCGTTGATCGCAACGCCTCTCAAGAAGAAATAAAAAAAGCCTTTTATAAATTGGCTCATAAGTATCATCCTGATAAAGCAGGCGGCGATGAGGAGAAATTCAAAGAGATTAATGAAGCTTATCAGGTACTGTCTGACGAGAATAAGAGGCGGCAATACGATCAATTTGGTCAGACTTTTGAAGGAGCCGGGGCGTCTCCTAATTGGGGTTTTGATTTTTCCAATTTTGGTCAGGGTGGTTTTGGCGGGGGTTTTAGACCCGGCGTAGATTTTGATTTTTCTGATTTTGGTTTCGATGAAGATCTGGGTGATATTTTTAGTAATATTTTTGGTGGTTTTAATCCTCGTCAGGGAAAAAGGAAAAAGGTTCAGTACGGTTCAGATGTACGTTTGATGATTGAAATTTCTCTCGAAGAGGTTGCCACAGGCGCTATGAAAGAAATTGAATATAACACTCTTGTGAAATGCGATCATTGCCACGGCCGCGGTTACGAAGAAGGATCAGGTTTTAAAACTTGTCCTACTTGTAATGGACATGGTGAAATTAAAGAAGTAAGACAGAGTTTTTTTGGTTCTTTAAGTCAAGTAAAAGTTTGTCCGGAATGTGGCGGAGAAGGTAAAATTCCAGAAAAAATTTGTCCTGTTTGTAAAGGACATGGACGGGTAAAAGGCAAAAAGCGAATTGCCTTAAAGATTGAGCCGGGAATTAACGACGGTCAAATTATCAGAGTGGCCGGGGGAGGAGAGGATGGCGAGAAAAATGGTCCATCAGGCGATTTATACGTGGAAGTGCGAGTGAGACCGCATCCTCTTTTTAAACGAGAGGGAGCAGATCTTATCTATCAAATTTCCATTCCAGTTGTTGATGCTATTTTAGGAAGTGAAAAAGAAATTCCTACTATTTATGGTAAGCCGATTATTCTTAAAATTCCTGCTGGCGTTGAGTCGGGAAAGATTTTGCGTGTTCGTAATAAAGGATTGCCTTATTTTGGTCGGCGCGGCTATGGCGATCTGTTAGTCCGCGTTAATGTTAAAATTCCCAAAAAAGTTTCTTCTCGAGCGAAAAAGGTCTTAGAAGATATCAAAGATGAATTAAATGATTAAGCTATGAATATTGCGCTTACATATAATCTTCGTTCCACCAAACGATTAGCTAAAAATAAAAAAGTAATTGAAAATATAGATTTCGATGACCCCAAAACCATTAAAGGCATTAAGAAGTCATTAGAAAATTTGGGGCATAAGGTTTTTTTGGTGGAAGCTGATGAAAATGCTTACCTTAAATTCAAAAGATTAAAAAACAAGATTGATCTGGTTTTTAATTATAGCGAAGGATTACATGGTCGGGATCGGGAAGCTCAAATTCCGGCTATGCTTGAAATGCTCCAAATTCCTTATACCGGCGGATCGCCCTTGTCATATGCCATTGGTTTAAACAAAACTAAAACAAAAGAAATTTTAAGTTATCATCACATTGCGACGCCCCAATGGCAAGTTTTTAAAACCGGCCGGGAAAAATTGGATCGTCGTCTAAAATTTCCTTTAATCGTGAAGCCTCAATCTGAAGGTTCCAGCAAAGGAATTTTTATTAAAAGCTTAGTCAAAAACGAAAAAGAATTAAGAAAAATTGTTCAAGAAGAAATTAATGATTATCATCAACCGATCATAGCCGAAGAATTTTTATCAGGTCGCGAATTTACGGTGGGAGTTTTAGGCTATCCGCCTCGCGTTTTGCCCATTATAGAAGTGCGTTTTGATGAATTACCAAAAGGGATTCCTAAATTTGATCATTTTGAAGCCAAATGGCTTTATGATAATCCGAAATTGAAAGCCGATCCTTTGCTGTGCCCAGCACCCATCACTGCTCAATTAAGAAAAGAAATCGAAACGATGGTTTTAAAAGCTTTTGAAGTTTTGGAAATGGCTGATTGGGCTCGTTTTGATTTGCGCTTGGATCAACGTGGCCGGCCGAACATTTTAGAAGTTAATTGTCCGGCGGGTTTGAATCCTGATCCTAAAGAAAATTCGCGTTTTCCGCGAGCAGCTCGGGTAGCGGGTTTAAGTTTTGAACAATTATTGCAGGAAATTATTAATTCAGCTATTAAAAGGCAGGGGATTAAATAGAAATTTATGCTAAAAGAAAAAAGAACACCACATCGATTAGGCGCAATGCGACTCGATGTGTTTTTGGTAAATAAAGGCTTTAGTGAATCAAGAAGCAAGGCGGAGGAGATTATTAAATCCGGTAAAGTAAAAGTTAATGGCAAAGTGATTAAAAAACCAGCTTTCTTGGTTGAACCAAATACTAATATTGAAGTTGAATCAGCAGCCCCTTCCTATGTAAGTCGCGGCGGCGAAAAATTAGCCGAGGCACTTAAAATTTTTCAGATTGATGTCAAAAATAAAACCTGTTTAGATATTGGCGCTTCAACAGGAGGATTTACCGATTGTCTTTTAAAAAACGGAGCCAAACTGGTTTATGCTGTTGACGTGGGTAAAAACCAGCTTCACCCGTCACTCAGAAAAAACGAGCACGTTGTTTCTTTTGAAGAAACAGATATCAGAAATTTTTCTTTACCCAAAAACACAAAGGTTGATTTTGTTTGCGTTGATGTTAGTTTTATATCAGTTATTCCTATTGTGAAATTGATAAAAAAATTTTTAAAGCCGGATGGCGAAGCGGTCATATTAATTAAACCTCAATTTGAAGTGGGGAGAGGGAATTTAAATAAAAGAGGCGTAGTGAAAAATCCTTTAAAATCTCAGCAGGCAGTAGAAGAAATTCTCAAGATTGTGCAGAGGGAAGGCTATCGGATTAAAGGCCCGATTGCCCCCAGTCTTAAAGGAAAGGCAGGCAATCAGGAATTCCTTCTTTATTTAAAAAAAGCGTGATAAAATAAGGCAAAAAGGAGCTTTTCAAACAGGCTTTTGACTTGACTTTTATATTTTTATGTGCTATAATTAAAGTATAGGGGTTAAAAAGGAATAGACTAAATTTTGCTTAATTTTAAATTTGAAATTATAATATAAATAAGTCGATAAAAAACAAAAACATGAGCACACCAGAAGCTAAAAAAACACCTTCAGTCGAAAGTAAAGAATCAGGCGCTCCGTCATCCAAGACAGGAACGACACCTGTGTTTCGGATTGATGAAATTTTAACCAAAGCCGGTCGCGGTTTATTTGAAAAAATTTCTGATACTGGCAAAAATCTCGCCCACGATCTTTATGAAGGGGCTTATAAATCGCCAGGCATCAATCGATTAGTTGGGAAAATAGAAATTGCTTATAATCAATTCCGCGGCGATAAATACGAAAAGAAAGCGGCTAAATTTAAAAACAAATTAGATGGGGTTGATGTTAAAATCAATGCTTTTCAACAAGCCAAGGAAAATCTTCTCGGTGTGATAAAAGATTTGAAGGAGCAAAACATTCCAGCAGCTACAGCATTGGAATTAAAAATTAAAGATATTGAAAAACAACTGAATAAATTAGCCAATAAACGAGATAAGATCCAAACTAAATTTGAAGAGAAAGAAAGCAGAAGGAATTTACGAATTAATAAAAGAGATCAAATCGCCAATAGATTAATAGAATATTATGAAAATAAACTTGAACCTTTCGAGAAGAAATTAGAGGAATTAAGAAAAGAGCAAGATCATATCGATTTATTAATGATGGCCACTGAGGTAAAGCATAAAAATCGCGAAGCTAATTTATCCAAATTGCAAAATAAGCTCGATGTTACGATCGAAAATTATAAGCGGATTGGAATGTCGGAAAGAAAAATTAAAAAAGACCCAGTGGTGAAGGCTATTAATGAACAGATCTTTAATGCCCGCAAGGAAATGCAATTGGAAAATCAAAAATTACGATTAGCAAAGGATAAATTAGATGCGAAGATTGCTAAAGTGGATGCCAAGGCCAATCCTTATCGAGACAGACGAGAAGAATTTGTGAGAGTCACAAAGTTGCGACCAATTGAATTTAATGTTCCCGGCAGAGAAAAAGGAAAGCCGCACGAAGGCAAAGAAGAAATAAAAACCCATGAGCGTAAAGAGACAGAAGTAGAAAAAACAGAAGTTCGGCCTGAAGCCGAAGAAGAAACGGAAGTAACAATTGAAGAGGAAAAAGAAAAATTACCATTAGCTGCTTATTTGGCCACCATCAATGATTACTTATTAAAAAAACATGATAAAACTTATGTCATTAATACAAAAGATTTCTATAGCCAAACGCGATTGACTCGTTACGACAAAATGGAAGTGGCCGATTTTAGAAAAATTCTGTTACAGTATGCTAAATTCAGAAGAATTCCAGCAGAAAAAGTAAATATTTACGACAAAGCTGTTCATAAGCTTTTCGAAAAAAAATAATAGTCGGTGGTAATTAAATCAAAAATATGACCAATAATCAAACTCAAGACGATAAAGAGAAAGAATTACAAGGAGAATTAAAAGATATTTTAACGCAAGCGAAAGAGATTAACGAGGATATTAAAAAAGATCGCGAAAGCTTAGATGAAGAATTAAAGCAAATTGATGAGCAGAGCGATCAACTCGTTGGCGAAATGGAGGGTTTGCTTAAGGATATAGATCAGGCTGAGGAAGATGCAGAAGCAGAATTAGACAAACTTATTTTAGAAGAAGCAGAAGATCTAGCGGCAACAGACAAAGAGATAGAGGAAATTTTAAACGAAGAAGAATAAGAATAAACATCATGTTAAGGGGGCCCCGCCATTTATGGCGGGGCCCCCTCTTTTGTTTTTCATTATTTCTATTTATAATAAAAACAATGAACACTTTATTAATTATTCTTATCATTGTTTTAGTAATTGCCCTAATTATTCTTAGTGTTTCTTTAATTTCTTTACGAAAGCGCTTGGCCCAACCGTTAACCAACGATTCTTCTTTATTGATGCTTCAAAATCAGATTAATCAAATCACTAATACTTTAGACACCAAACTTGCCGAATCCGGTCAGGTCTTGCGAGAACAAATGAGCGAAAGCTCCAAGCTAATAAAAGAAATTACTCAGGAGTTGACTAAAGTCGGAGAAGGGCAAAAACAGGTTTTCGATTTGGCCAAACAATTAGATCAACTTCAGGACATTTTAAAAAACCCAAAACATCGAGGTGTGCTGGGAGAGTATTATTTAGAAGTAACTCTTGAAAACTTTTTACCAGCCGGTTCTTATCAGATGCAATATGAATTAGGCAAAGATGAAAATGGCCAAAAGTTAATCGTGGATGCAGTGATTTTTGTTAAAGATAAAATTATTCCGATTGATTCTAAATTTTCGCTTGAAAATTACAATCGTTTAATTGCCGAAAAAGATCCGGTTCGTCGGAAAGAATTGGAGAAAGCAGTTTATAATGATCTAAAAACACGCATTAACGAAACGGCCAAATATATTCAACCCAAAAAGGGAACTATGGACTTCGCTTTTATGTTTATTCCTTCGGAAGCCTTATACTATGATTTATTAATTAATAAAGTGGGGAGTTTGGAATCCAATACACGCGATTTAATTGAATATGCGGTTGGAGAAAAAAGAGTATTAATTGTTTCAGCAACAACATTTGCAGCTTATCTGCAAACTGTGCTCCAAGGATTAAGAGCATTTCAAATTGAAGAATCCGCCAAAGAAATCGTCAAAAAAGTTTCTGAATTAGCCAAACACTTAGCCAACTACGAACTTTATATGCAAAAATTAGGAAATAATTTATCAACAACGGTTAATGCTTATAATACAGCCCAAAAAGAATTGAGTAAAATCGATAAAGATATTTTAAAGATTTCTGGCGATAGTTTTATAAAAGAGGAAACAGCCTTGATTGCTCCGCCAGAAATCGAAGAAAAATAAATTATGGAAAGAATTTTTATCAATCAATTAAAAAATTATCTCGGTCAGGAAGTGTTGCTGAAGGGTTGGGTGGATACTCGTCGCGATCACGGTAAATTAATTTTTATTGATTTAAGAGATAAAACCGGATTAGTTCAGGTAGTATTTTCGCCCAATTCTTCAACTTATGAAAAAGCCAAAGAACTAAGAGGGGAATGGGTGGTGGCTATCCAGGGAAAAGTGAACGAAAGGCCAAAGGGGATGGAAAATCCGAAAATAGAAACTGGTAATTTAGAAGTTGAAGCCCTTGATCTAATCATTTTAAATAAAAGTCAGAATTTGCCTATTAGTATTGACACAGATGGTTATGAAATTGGCGAGGAGCATCGTTTGAGATATCGTTATTTAGATTTGCGGCGTCAGCGATTGCAAAAAAATCTTCGCAAACGCCACGAAGTAATTTTATTCATGCGTAATTATCTAACCGAAAGAGGATTTGTTGAAATCGAGACGCCTATTTTAACCAAATCCACTCCTGAAGGAGCGCGTGATTATGTTGTGCCATCTCGATTATATCATGGAAAATTTTATGCCTTGCCGCAATCACCGCAACAATATAAGCAACTTTTAATGGTGGCTGGTTTTGAGCGCTATTTTCAGATTGCTCGTTGTTTTCGCGATGAGGATACACGCGGCGATCGACAACCCGAATTTACTCAACTCGATTTGGAAATGAGTTTTCCAAGCGAAGAAGAGATTTTAGATTTAATAGAGGGTCTTTATACTAAGATTGTTGAAAATTTATTTCCGGAGAAAAGCCTTACGTTTAAACCATTTCCGCGTTTAAATTACCAAGAAGTAATGGAAAAATATCAAAGCGATAAGCCCGATTTAAGAAAAGATAAAAATAATCCTAATGAGTTAGCTTTTGCTTTTGTGGTTAATTTTCCAATGTTTGAATGGAAGGAAACAGAAAAGAGATGGGATGCAGTTCATCATCCCTTTACCAAAGCCCAAAACCCCCAAAACTTACCTGAAGAAGAATTTACGAAATATTTAGAAGAAAATCCTGATAAAATTTTGGCTCATCAATATGATTTAGTTTGCAATGGTTACGAATTGGGAGGGGGATCCATTCGAGAACATAATCCGCGTATCCTTCAAAAAGTTTTTGAAATTATGGGTAATAAACCAGAAGAAATTAAAGAAAAGTTTGGTCATATGCTCGAAGCATTTGAATATGGTGTGCCTCCTCATGGAGGAATTGCTACAGGAATTGATCGGCTCATTATGATTTTAATGAATGAACCAAGCATTCGAGAAACAATGGCTTTTCCTAAAACGGGCGATGGTCGTGATCTTATGATGAATGCTCCATCAGAAATAGACAAGAATCAATTAAAGGAATTAGGGATAGAAATAAAAAAATAAAGTAAGTCTCAAAATTTTAAGGAAGCAGCGGCGGTTTTTCTTTCGAAAAACCGCCGCTGCTTTTATTCATTAGGTCAATCAGCAGCCATAAAATTTTTATGGCAAATTTATAGCCAATCGCAATTATTTTTTAAAATTCGTAATTCGTATATTTAAAGAATTTCACGTTTTCCGGCTTACATTTTAGATCGTCGTGTCTTTTATTTTTTCAAAAAATATGCTAAAATAATAATTAGCATGCCTAATAAAAAAACTAAAAAATTAAATCCGAAAAATCCAATTACTGATGAATTACAATTACAAAATGCCTTAGAAAAACCAACTTCCTATGATGCGAAGGATATTGTAGTTTTGGAAGGCTTAGAACCAGTAAGAAAACGACCGGGAATGTATATTGGCTCAACCGGTATCGATGGTCTTCATCATCTTATTTATGAGGTAGTTGATAATGCCGTTGATGAAGCAATGGCTGGCTATGCCAAAAATATTGAAGTCCGACTTTATGATAATCATCGCGTTTCAGTGCAAGATGATGGCCGAGGGATTCCCGTTGATATTCATCCTCAAACAAAAAAATCTTCTTTGGAAACAGTAATGACTATTCTGCACGCTGGCGCTAAATTCGGCGGCGCCTCCTACAAAGTTTCTGGTGGTTTGCACGGCGTTGGTGTTTCGGTGGTCAATGCCCTCTCTGCTTTTTTACGAGCCGAAGTTTGTCGTGATGGGCAAAAATATTATCAAGAATATTCCAAAGGTAAACCAACTACAAAATTAATAAAAGAAGGTAGTTGTCGTATTTCTGGTACGACCATTATTTTTGAACCTGATCCAGAAATTTTTAGTGCGAAAGAAGGAAGGATGCCCGATTATGATTTTAAGCGTTTAATGGATCATTTAAGGGAGCAGGCTTATTTAACTAAAGGAGTGCGCATCAGACTAGTTGATGGCAGAACGGGTAAAGAAAACATTGCTGATTTTTATTTTGAAGGCGGCGTCATTTCTTTCATTAAATATTTGATTGAGGAAGAAAAACCGATTCAGGAGAATATTTTTTATGTCAGTAAAACTTACGATAAAATTTTAGTCGAAGTGGCCTTTTGTTATACCGAAGACATTCAAGCGACGGAGCTTTCTTTTGCCAATAACATTCGTACTCCCGAAGGAGGAATGCATTTGACTGGTTTTCGAACCGCTTTAACGCGAGTGCTGAATGATTGGGCCAAAAAAGAAGAATATATAAAAGAAGGCGAAGAGGGATTAACAGGGGATGATGCGCGAGAAGGATTAAGTGCGATTGTTTCAGTGAAATTACCTGATCCTCAATTTGAAGGCCAAACAAAAGAAAAACTCGGCAATCCAGAAGCTCGAGCGGCTGTTGATGCTGTTGTGAGTGAAGCACTTAAAGAGTTTTTAGAGAAAAATCCAAATGATGCCAAAAGAATTTTAGAAAAATGTATTTTAGCGGCTAAGGCCCGAAGAGCAGCAAAAGCTGCTAAAGAAATGGTTTTGCGAAAGGGCTTGCTGGAGGGGCTCAGTTTGCCGGGAAAGTTAACCGATTGTTCCACTCGCCATCCCGAAGAAGCCGAGCTGTTTATTGTGGAAGGAGATTCAGCAGGAGGTTCCGCGAAGCAAGGACGCGATCGACGATTCCAGGCCATCTTGCCAATCAAAGGTAAGATTCTCAATGTTGAAAAGGCACGTTTGAATAAAATAATGGAATCCCAAGAAATAAAATCCATCATTATTGCTTTAGGCACGGCGATTGCGGAAGAGTTTGATATTAATAAATTACGCTATCATAAAATTATTATTATGACTGATGCTGATGTTGACGGCGCTCATATTTGTTCTCTGCTTTTAACGCTTTTTTTCCGCTTTTTACCCGAAGTAATCCATCACGGTCATCTTTATATTGCTCAGCCGCCACTTTATCGAATTCAAAAGGGCAAAGAAGTGTATTATGCTTATAGTGAAGAGCAAAAAGATCAGATTATAAAAAAATTAGGTGGTAGCGAAAGTATTAGCATTCAACGTTACAAGGGTTTGGGCGAAATGAATCCTGAGCAATTGTGGGAAACAACTATGAATCCCGAAACTCGAATTTTAAAGAAAGTAACAATAGAAGATGCAGAGGAAGCAGATAGGTTATTCACCATTTTAATGGGCGATGAGGTGGCGCCTCGTAAACATTTTATTCAAGTTCATGCCAAAACCGTTAATAATCTTGACATTTAGCATTTAAATCTTAATATTTTAAGTAAATTTATGTTCGCAAAAATCAAACAATATTTTAAAGAAGTTAAGCAAGAATTTAAACACGTCAATTGGCTGACAAAAAAGGAGGCAATAAAATATACATTTATGGTAATTGTTTTTTCAGTGGTGATGTCAGCCTTTTTGGGTCTTTGCGATTTTGCATTTATGCAACTCTTAAGTAAGATTATTCTTTAGACTATGGCTAAGCAAACATCTGGCGAAAAAAAATGGTATGCTATTCATACTTATTCTGGTTATGAAGATGCAGTTGCCCATTACTTGAAGCAAAGAGTGGATTCTTTAGATATGCACGATAAAATTTTTAATATTATTGTTCCGAAAGAAAAAAAGATTAAAATCAAAGGAGGGAAAAGATATGTTACCGAAGAAAAAATCTATCCGGGCTATGTTCTTGTCGAAATGATTTTAACGGATGATTCTTGGTATGTAGTGCGGAATACGCCTCGTGTTTCTGGCTTTATTGGTGCTGATGCCACCAAACCAAGTCCATTATCAGACGAAGAAGTGCAATCCTTACTGAAGCGAATGAATGTGGAAGAACCTAAATATAAAGTTGATTTGCAGGTAGGGGATGCAGTAAAGATTATTGATGGACCATTTAAAGATTTTGATGGGAAGGTAAAAGAAATTGATGAGGCCACAGCCAAAGTAAAAGTTTTAGTTAATATCTTCGGTCGTGAAACGCCGGTCGAACTAGATTTTTTGCAAGTGAAAAAAATCTAAGCAACAATGCAAAATGCAAATATCAAAAATCAAAGCGAAAATTTAAAAGTCAAAATTCCAAAGTCAGAATTTAAATTTAAAAGCCAAAACTAATAAATAAAAACCAATAACTATTATGGCCAAAAAAATTAAAGCAACAATTAAACTTCAAATTCCAGCCGGACAAGCTAATCCAGCGCCACCTGTTGGCACTGCTTTGGGTCCGCAGGGAATTAACATTGGTGAATTTTGTCAGAAATTTAATGAAGCCACTAAAGAGCAAGCTGGTAATATTATCCCAGTGGAAATTACTATTTATGAAGATCGATCATTTGAATTTAAATTAAAAACACCACCGGCTGCTGATTTATTAAAAAAAGCTGCAGGGGTTGATAAAGGCTCCGCTGAACCTAATCGCAAAAAGGTTGGGAAGGTGACGCGAGCGCAAATCAGAGAAATTGCCGAGAAAAAAATGGCTGATCTTAATGCGGATGATATTGAAGCAGCAATGAAAATGATTGAAGGGACTGCTAAAAACATGGGGATCGAAGTAGTGGATTAGATAAGTATTATTTAAGTAATTTCTTATAAAATCCCGCCAAGAGTCAAAATAGCGGGATTTTTAGTTTTCCACCATTGCATTACATAATAAAATCTGCGATAATAAGAGAAATGGGAAAATCGAAGCAGGAGATTAAAAAATTAGATGATATTATTCTTGGAGAATCAGTTAAAACCATTGATTTGAGAAAGAAGAAAAAGCCAATTTTAGAAATTGTCCTAGGTATAGTGACACTTATTTTTATCGGGGGATTAATTTTTTATGGTTTGAATTTAAAAGCAGACATCGCGAATTTTTATCCAAATATTGCTTTAGGAACTTGGAAAAATGTAGAGAAGGCAACAGGCCAACCAGATTTGGATTGGGAGGCCAATTTTGAAGAATTTAATGAAAACAACTCCGCAGTTTTTGAAGGCGGAGGAATTAAACAGATTTTTCTGGGTGGTTTTAATGGACAAATTCCTGATGAGTCGGATAAAACAGAAATTAAACAAGCGGTTTTAAAAATTAATTGGCGAATGGGGGATAAAATCGAATGGTATAAAAGTCAGACCAAACAGAGTGATTTAAATTTTATTGAGCCGTCGCCGACAATTCTTTTAACTCCACCACCAGAAAACGAAACATCAACTATTGAAAACAATTCTAATTCAGCACTAGAACAACCAACAGCCTCTATTCCTAATTTAGAGAGTCCTTCATCTTCGGAAGCATTGCCAGAAGAAAATATAAATCAAGAACAGTTTCCTCCAACAGAAACAATAATGCCAATAGAAAGCGTAACGTCAACAGAAAGTGAAACGCCAGCCGAAGAACCAACTGCCACTCCAACTCTCAGCGAAACACCAACTGAGACGCCAGCTGAGTTGCCTACCGAATCGTCAACCGAATTGCTAACTGAGTCGCCAACCGAATCGCCAACTGAATTGCCGACAGAGTCACCAGCAGAAACTCCTACGCCAATTTCTCTAATTCAATTTTTAATCAGGAAAGTTTGGGCTCAAGAGGAAACGACGCCGATAATGAGTCCAGAAGAGCAACTGACTCCCAATGGAGAACCAACGCCCACGGTTGAACTAACACCAACAGAAACTCTTGAACCAACTCTAACCTTCACTCCGAGTTCAGAATTAGAGCCAACCCCTATTTTTGAAATAAGCCCTACGCCAACAGAAACTTCTGAATCGAATTCAACATCTTCCTTTGAATCAGAAACTGGCAATAATGGAGAAGAAGTGCCATTGCCATCAGAATCATCCGTTTCATCTTCTTCTGAACCCACTCTCGAACCTTCAACTTTTTCAACTGGCGAAGCTACTACGGAAACGTCTACGCCGACGTCGGCTTTAGCGCCCCTTTTTGAAATTAAATACACTTTTGACGGCCAAAATTGGCAAACTTTGGCAGCCGTAGATAAAGAAAATTTCCCTATGGAATCAGAGATTCCTTTAACTGATTGGTCACAAATTGCCAACTTGCAAATTGTTATTGAGTCCACCCTCAATACCAATTTAGAGGAAAATTTAATTGTTTTTCTAGACGGGACACTCCTTGAAATAGAATACGAAAAGCAAGTTGAAGAAACGGAAACGCCAGTGGCAACGCCATATATCAATCCAGAAATCGAGGCATTGCTAAAAATTTTAAATAAAGATCGACCAATAACTGAAATTAATTTAGACAAAGAAGCTAAGCATTCTTGCTCTGTAGAACCATTTACCCTGATGATAAAAAGCAATGAAATTAAAAGTAGTTTTATTAAATTAAATAAAACCTCAGAGCCTGCAGTAGAAAATTTACAAATGGGCAATTTGCCTGAAGGAATAGAAATATTTTTCCATAAAAATAACAGTTACAGCATTCAACCGAATAAAGACGAGAATGAGTTGGAATTAAAAATTATTGCCTTGCCCAATATTCAACGAGGGAATTTTACCATCCCTATAATTTATGAAAGCGGCAATTCGCAAACAATCTGCCAAGTAAATGTGATAAGTTTATAAGTAATTAGAAAAGAGAAAGTAGAAAAATAGAAAATTTTTATGAGCAATACAAAAACATTTAAAGATTTAATCGTATGGCAAAAGGCAAAAAAATTAGCCGTAGCCATTTATGAATTGACAGAACGGCAATACAATTACAAAACGTCGGAGCAATTGCGATTGAAAGCAATAAAAATTTTAAATAATTTTTTAAAACAACATAATTGAGAAAAATTCATTTTCTATTTAATTTCATGCGATACAAATATCATCATTCTGCTTTCAATTTATTATTTTCTAAATTTTTAATATTCTTGCTTGTCTTTGCTTGGATTTTTTCTGGTTGGCCAATTATTGGGGATAATCCGAGAACCCCCTCTAAAATACAAGAGGCGAAAGCGACAACCGTTGTTTCAAAAACCGTTGCCCCTTCGGGAGGTGATTTTACTTCTTTGGCTACCGCAGTTAATTGGTTTAAGACCACTTATCCTAATTTTGTTACTTCGGATATTGTTGGTGAGATTAAAATTACCGGTAATTGGACTTCGGCTGACACTAATCCGGTTACAACCGCTGGTTTAACCACTGATCCCACTCATTATCTTTTTATTTACACTGATGCCAATAATCGCGCCTCTGCCAAATGGGATACAGGTAAATATCGTTTAGAGGTCGGTACCTATCATGCTATTAATGTTGCTACTGATTGTTTAAGAGTTGATGGTCTTCAAATTGGAAGACAAGAAGGATCCCGCTATAATTACGAAGTCATTCTGTTTGATTCAACTTATACCTCTGCCAGTGATTTTCGCTTTAGCAATTTAATTGTCAAAGGTCCAGGCAGTAGCGGCGATACTGGTCGAACTGATGGATTCAGTGTCTGGAAAGATAATGTAAACTTAAAAATCTGGAATACAGTGGTATATAACACAGGTGCTGGAACGCATTATGGCGCTATTTATTGGCAGTCTTACGGCAGCTCCTCACTAATAATCTATAATAGTGTCATTATTGGTTTAGAGTACGGAATCAATTTCAGTGGGGGGAGCACAGAGGCAATAGTAAAAAATACCTATGCTTATGGAACAACAGCTGCCTATAATAATCATATCATTCTAACCTCTAGCGCCTCTAACGATACAACCGGCTCTTCTGGCCTTCAAAATATTCCTTATTCTACTTCTACTTTTGTTAATGTCACTCCTGGCTCTGAAGATTTCCATTTAGCTGGCACCAGTTCACCTCTTTATCATGCTGGTACAGATACCTCGGGCGAAGATGCTCCTTTAAATTTCACTACAGATATTGATGGGGATATTTATGCTACCAATCGTTCCGTTGGTGTTGATGAAATAACGGGTATTACTTCCCCTACAGCTACTACTAATGCGGCCACTAATGTAAAATCTTATTCAGCCACTCTCAATGGCTCCTTGAATATGGGCAGCGAGTCTTCAGTTAATGTCTTTTTCCGTTGGCGTAAGGTTGGTGATACTAATTTTACCAGCACTACTTCTCAACCTGCCACTACTTCAGGTAGTTTTAGTGCCAATTTGACTGGTTTGACTGCTTCGACTACTTATGAATACAAAGCGGTTGTCAGTTGGAGTGGCGGCGAACAAGAAGGTAGTCTAGTTCAATTTTCCACACCAGCAGATACGACAGCGCCTACGCCTGGAAATAGTGGTACCATCAATACCAGTAATATTGGTGCTAGTTCCTTAGTTCTAAGTTGGGCCAAAGCAACAGATAATCAGAGCGATCAATCCCGTCTCTTGTATCGTGTCTATTATGCTACCTCTAGTAATATAAATACGGTTTCCAATATTGAAGCTAATGGTACGCCTTTGAATGATTATACCCAAGATATTAATAGTTTTGGCGTTTCCGGGTTAAGTCCCAATACTCCTTATTACTTTAATCTCATTGTTAAAGATGAAGGAGGTAATAAAGCGGCCTATACAATGACTTCTGCTACAACTACGCAGACGTTCCAATATACTACTAGCGCGCTCAAAGTTTTACCGTCGGCAGCCGTTGGCGTGTCGGTTAGTGCCAGTGCTACTGCTTGGGGAAATTCGTCTTGGGTGCAGGTTATTGCCTCTGCATCTACTGACATCGTTATTGTTGGGGTAGTGGCAGTTAGCGGTAGTAGAAACGAAGAATTTGAAATTGATGTGGGGAAAGGAATAGCGGGTTCAGAAACTGTAGTAGCAACTATTTCTGGAGGTAGAGAAAGTAGTGCGGGTGCTACAAATTGGTTGAGATTCCCCATTCCCATTGATAATATTTCGGCTAGTACACGAGTGGCTGTTAGAGTAAGAAGGAGTGGAACACAGCGTAATACTTATACGATTAAACTAGTTTATTATGAAAAACCAATATCAGGCAGCGTAAGTACTACCTCTAACCCATGTTTGGTTATGCCTTCAGCCGCTGCTGGCACTTCGGTTACTTTGAATTCTACTGCTTGGCAATATTCAAATTGGTATCAAGTGATTGCTTCAACAAGCGATGCTATTGTTGTAGGAGGTATTACTGTTAATCCAGCAGCAGCAGCTGAATACGAAGTGGATATCGGAGTAGGTAGCTCAACCGCAGAGACAGTTGTGACAACTATTCGCGGACAATCGGCTACTGCCGGCTCTCCTCAGACAATTATTATTAATCCGCTTCTTGATAACATCCCGAGTGGCAGTAGAGTAGTGGTGCGAATCCGAGCAAATACAACAACCACCACTGCTTGGAGAATAAAAATTATTTACTACAATAAAACAAATTTAGGAGTTGGTAGTTCCATTCTTACCACCAAACCGCTTAAATGGTCTCCATCGGGCACGGCTGGCGCTTCAGTTAGTCCGCCTACTACGGCGTGGGCAAATCCTGCAAACTGGACTCAGTTGATTGCCTCGGTGACAACAACGATTGGCATAGCCGCTGTAGAAGTTTATCCTGCTTCTGCTTTTGATTTTGAGTTGGAATTTGGCATTGGTTCAGCTGGAAGCGAAGTTCCTATTGGATTAGTGCGTGGCCGCGTTTTATCAACAACGGCAACTAATATTTACACCTTAAATATTAGCCCTATGATTTCGGTACCTTCTGGGCAAAGGTTGGCAGTAAGAATTAGAACCGGTGGAACAACTGGTACTGCTTGGTTGGTTAGTGTTGGTTATTATGAAAATCCGGATTCCACTAATATTTTAAAGGCTCCTCATCTCTCTCTTCCTTACTCAGCTAATTCAGCTAGTGTTAGTTGTGCGGCGTCAGCGTGGGGGAACTCTTCCTTTGTTCAACTGACCGCCGGCCTTTCTGATACAATTTATATTAACAGAATTATTGTTAGACCTTCGGCAGCAGCTCAATTTGAAATAGATATTGCGATAGGCGATTCAAACACAGTGGTAACAACAGTCGCTGGTCAAGCGGTCACAGTAGCAGGCATGTCTTCTATTATTGAATTGCCAGTTCCTCTTAAGATTTCTGCCAATACTAGAATCGCGATGAGGATTAGAACATCGCTGACTTCGGCTGCTACTTGGTATTTGGCTTTGGAATATGTGCCGGATCAACAAATAAAACAATCAGCTTATCGCTTTTTTAACAATCTTGATTCAACTGATGTTGGTAGCGCTTTGGCGGCGCAGGATACACCAGCAACGCTTAGTTTGAGCGGTGCCGCTTTTCGCTTAAGAATGCTTTTGCATATGACGACTAATGAATTGACGATTACTTCTGGTCAATCGTTTAAACTTCAGTTTGCCACTCAAGGAGGAGATAATTTATGCGATGCTACATCTTCTGGAGAAAATTACATTGATGTTACTACTTCTACCGTCATTGCTTTTAATGATAATTCAACGCCAGCTGATGGAGCGGCATTAACCACCAATGCTAATGATCCCACTCATGGTTCAGATGCAGTGGTTAATCAAACTTATGAAGAATCGAATAATTTTACTAATTCCCAAGCAGTCATTCCAGTTGGTCAAGATGGGAAATGGGATTTTTCTTTAAAAGATAATAATACGACGCCAACGGCTGCAACCTATTGCCTTCGCGCTGTAAAAGATACGGGTATTTTATTAGAATCTTATAATGTTATTCCTCAGATTACGACGAGCAACATTTCTCAAAGTTTAACTTTAACGATTACGCCGACAACGGTAAATTTGGGAACACTGGTGCCGCAGATTCCCACAACTGCTACTACTACAGCCACTGTTGTAATTAATGGTTATAGCAATGGTTACCACCTTGATATAAAGCGTGATAGCACCACCTCTACCTTGCATTTATCAAGCGACCCATCAATTACTTTTCCTGATTATTCACCGAGTTGGAACCCGGCGGCTAATAGTGGTAATGGCAATGCGACAACAACGCCGGGTGCGGTTTTTTCTTTCCGGGTGATGTCTTCAGGCACCACTTCCAATTATAACTCTAATTGGTGGGGAGCGAATGATAGCGTCGGTACAGCTAAATATGCTGGAATGCCTGCTTCATCAGCGAATATTGTTGTTTGCACGAGTACCGCTTGCCAAAATGGCACTACCACCTCAATGCTTCAATATCGGGCTGACGCACCTCTAATTCAACCTATTGGTAACTACACTGGCACAATTACTATTACTGTTTTAGGCAATATCTAAATGTTTTTAATTCCCCTGTGGATAACTTCCTGTTGTTAATTTACAATCTATATAATATAATTTTATTAAATCAATGTTTTTAAAGGTCGTTAAAGAGATTTAAATAAAAATGGAAAAGGATTTAAAAATATTTATTACTGTTTTTCTGGTCGGTTTGATAATGGTTGGTATTTTCTCATTTAATTCTGGAGTACAAGCCGATGATAAATCTCAAACTCTTAATCTTACAGTTACGAGTACCTTAACTTTTAATTTGGCGACAAGCACTATTGCCTTAGGTACTTTAACACCCGGATCGGCTATAATTTCAACAACTACCTGTACCATTACTACCAATGCGGCTAATGGTTGGCAATTATCAGTTAAAAGAAACAGTGCTACTTCAACTTTGATGCATAGTGATGGAACAACTGCTTTTCCCGATGCTACGGCCTGGAATGGAAGTAATAATGCTACTACGTCACCCGGTGCTAATTTATCTTTCCGAGTTTATAGCGGCGGTACAACAGCAGGATACAATAGTTCGTGGTGGGGGACCGACGACTCAGGCAATGCCAAATGGGCGGGTTTTCCACCAACAACGTCTGTTAATATAGCGGTTGCAACGGGTTATTCTGCCAGTGCAGCAACAGTGACTTATGGATTTCGCGTTGATGCGCCAGCAACTCAAAAAACAGGAAGCTATACTGGTCAGATTACTTTAACAGCCTTGGCGCAATTGTAGTTATTAAAAACAGCATGGCCGAAAATGGATGATTTAAAAATTATGTTGTCCAAAACAGCTAAAAATTTAATTCCACTATTTATTTTCATTTTAGGTTCTTTTTTATTCCTCGTTCCATTAGCGCACGCAGATATTGGTATTACTATTTATCCGCTTAATTATAAATTAGTTTTAAATCCCGGTCAGGAATGGGAGGGAATCACAACAGTGGTTAATCCCAATGATTTTCCTTTAACTGTTAAACCCGAAAAAGAAAATATTATTGGTGGAGCGGAAGGTAATATTTCTTTAACGACTGAAGAAATGTCCCAATATGGATTAATGAATTGGATTTCTTTTGATGAACAAGAATTCACCTTAGAGCCAAAAGCCAGCAAAGAATTTCATTATAAAATTAAAATTCCGGATAATGCGCCACCCGGCGGTCATTACGCCGCTGTTTTATTCCGAGGAATTCCACCCGAAGAAATGACAGGCATTGGTGTTTCTGGTCGTACAGGAACAGTTATTTTAGTAGAAGTTACTGGCGATGTGGTGAAAAAAGCGGAAATTACATCATTAGATGCCCCGACTTTCATTGCCCACGGGCCCTTAGACATTCATTTTAAGGTAAAAAACGATGGTAATACCTATCTTTTTCCCGAAGGCAAGGTGGTTGTTTCAGGATGGTTTCAAAAAGCAGAATTAACTTGGCAACAAAAGGTGGTTTTTCCTGGTTTTGAGCGGACTTATGACGTAAGCTGGAATAAAAAATATCTTTTCGGTCCATTAACGATTACGGTTAATGCTTTCATTCCTGATGGGCCGGCCATCGAACCAGTGAAAATAACGACTTGGGCTTTTCCATATCAAGAAGCCATTATTATTTTACTCATTATTATCTTGATTATCTGGGGAGTGAAAACTTTCAAGCGTAAATTCAAAATTGTTAAAGTAGAAAGACCGGAAGAGTTAAATTCCGAAAAAGAAACTAAAATCTAAAAATCTCTCTATTATGAGAAAGATAAAAAAGTGGCAGACATATGCCGGCAGGCTAATTTTTTTCTTATTGATTTTTTTTATTGCCAAAGAAGCTTTTTCCGCGAGTCAAAATTTAATCATTGAAGTAGTTATTCCTTCGGTAACGCCCACTTTAACTCCGACCCCTTCTCCAACCTCAACTCCAACTTCAACACCAACGCCTACTCCCACTGAAACTCCTACTCCTACTCCTACTCCTACTCCTACTCCAACCACAACTCCTACGGCTACACCAACTTCTACGCCGACGCCATTTGTGGCCGGCGGTTTTGTTATTTCCACCATCATTCCTTTACCTTTAGGCCCGACATTACCACCAGAATTATATCTCCGAAAGAAGACGCCTGATTTTAATAATGATCGTAAGGTCGATATTGTGGATCTGTCTATGTTTCTTTATCGCTGGGGCAGGGCAGATATTTCTATGGATCGCTATGATTTAAATAATGATGAAATATTAGATATTGTTGATCTGTCAATTATTTTATATTATTGGCGAGGGTAAAATTAAATTCAGAGTATTATGGAAAAGTTTAAGCTTATTTTTAAAAAAAGTGCCGAGGCACATCGAAAAAAATTGGAACAAGGAAAAAAACTCCTTCTTCTTTCTATTATAATTGGAGGTTGTTTTATTTCTTTTTCTTTGGCTCAAGCCAAAACAACTTTTTATTTCGAAGGGCAACAGCCGGACAAAAAATCACTAGAATTTTTAGTTTCAGTGAAAGTTGACTCGGATAAACCTCTTAATGCCTATGATTTAGTTGTCCAGTTTCCTCGTAATCTTATTCATTTGAAGCGTTTTGATACGCAGGATTCTATTATCGATGTTTGGAAAAGTCTGGATGTGATTTCTGAGAGCGAAATAAGAATTCAGGGCGGATCTACAAAACCCTTTGAAGGAGAGAATGGAAAGTTAGTCACTTTTATTTTTGAAGCAGTGATGCCTGGCAAAGATAACTTTGTTTTTCAAAAAGCCTCAGCTTATTTAGCTGATGGTCAAGGAACGTTGGCCGATGAGGTGATTATTCAGAATGTGTCACTGGTTATTTCCCAAGCAGAAATTGAGGGGCAATCGAGTAATCTTTTTGTTGCTGATGTTTCCAAGAGGACTATTTTAAAGACAGATAAAACTCCGCCTCAAATTTCTGTTTTTAAAATTGAGCCTAACCCTTTTGATTCTAATCAAATGTTTTTGATTTTTGAGGCCAAAGATAATGACTCTGGTATTAGTAAAATTTTGGTTCGGACGAAGAGCGGCATGGAGTGGAGCGAGTGGCAAGAAACAAAAAATCCTTATGCTTTTTCTAAAAACATCTGGGCAATTCAGCTGTTAGTGGTTGATAATTTTAATAATGCCACGACAAAAACCGAATATTTCTGGAGCAACTTATTAGAAAAAATCGGCATTTTTGTTGGTTTAATAATATTAGTGTTTGTTTTAGTCTTTATTGTCAAGAAAAAAATAAAGAAGTAAAATACAATAAAGATGGAGAAAAAATTTTTATCTCTTATTTTTATCATCGGATTATTTTTTGTTTCGGCTCTTTCTGTTAAAGCTGAAGGTCTCAAAGAGGCAACTCTTTTCCTTTCACCTTCTACGGGTACTTTTCCTATTGGTAGCACATTTACCGTTTCAGTTTATGTTGATAGTGGGGATCAGTATATTAATGCCGTTAAAACAAAAATTCTTTTTCCCGCTGATAAATTACAAATTATTTCTCCATCGGCTGGTCAATCAATTTTACAAGTTTGGCTTAAACAGCCAAGTTACTCCAATATTGCTGGTTGGCTGGAATTAGAAGGGGGCGTGCCCGCGCCAGGTATTAATACTAATGCCGGTGTTTTACTAACAATCACTTTTCGCGTCAAAGATACCGGTTCAGCCATTATTAAATTTAGTGATGATTCAAAAGTGCTTTTAGCAGATGGTTTGGGAACAGATGTTTTAGGCACGACAAAAGGAGGAGTTTATAATCTCGTTTTACCGCCGCCCAATGGGCCGATAGTTACTTCCAGTACTCATCCTAATTCTTCTCAGTGGTACAATAACAATAATGTTTCTTTTGAGTGGGGATTCGAAAATGATGCCGATTATCGCAATATCGAAGGTTACAGTTATGTTTTAGATGATAATCCCTTAACAACGCCGGATGATATTTCTGAGGGTAAAGAAACACAAGTTAGTTATAGTAATTTAGCCGATGGTATTTGGTATTTTCACATTAAAGCTAAAAGGAGCGGTTTTTGGGGTGGAGTAACCCATTATGGCGTAAAAATCGATACCACGCCGCCGGCTCAATTTCCAATTAAGATTTCTCCTTCAGAGCGAACATCTCAAAAAGACGTGGTGATTCATTTTTTAACTACAGATGCACTATCAAAGATTGATCATTATGAAATGAAATTAGTTCCTATTAGTTCGGAGGCGCGCGCTTTTTTAAGGAATGAATCCGCTCCGATTTTATTTATGGAGGTCCAAAGCCCCTATCTTCTAAGTTTAGAGAGAGGGAGCTATGATATCTATGTGCGGGCTTATGATCGGGCGGGTAATTTTTCTGAAGCGAAAAAAAGATTAGTAATTGTAGCGCCACTTTTTCAAATTGTTGAAGGTGAAGGATTAAGAATTAGTGAAATTGTCACCATTCCTTGGGTGGGACTTTGGCTGATTATTGTTTGCCTTGGTGCCTTAATCGGATTTTTTGTTTACAAAGCGAGAAAATGGTCTAAACAAAAAGAAAAATTATTAGCGGATGGTATTGCAAATGACCCCGTAATTAAGCAACGACTGGAAGAGTTAAAAAAGAAACAGCAAGAATATGCTAAAACTTTAGCAATTTTGTTGCTAGTGGGTTTGACATTTTTAGCCGGACAAAAGGTGAGCTTGGCTCAAAGTAGTGGCACAATGGTTGCTCCTCCTCTAATTACTGAATTTCCAGATAACATTACGAACAAGGAATTATTCTATATTGGCGGGAAAACTAATATCCCTAATGCTGGTGTTATTATTTATCTTCAGAATACCGAAACAGGCGAAATTTTAGCTTTCAATGCGATGTCTGATAATTTTGGTAATTGGTTTTATTCCCATCCGCGCTTTTTGACCAGTGGTCGGTATATCGTTTGGACTCAGACACAGATTAACAATGAGTTAAGTCCGCCTTCAGCGCAATTAAAATTGAATGTTGAGCCGGTAGCGATTAAATTCGGTATTTCTCAATTAAGCTACGAAGCCATTTATCTTATTATTTCGCTTATTCTTTTTATTGGGCTTTTAGTTCTCATTGGTTATCTTATTTACTACACGGCGCAAGGAAGAAAGAAGCATCAAATTTTAATGCAAGAAATTAAAGAGGCTGAACAAGCTTTAACTTATGGATTTTTGCTTTTAAAGCATGACATCGAAAAACAATTAGAAGCGATTGATCGCTTAAAACTGAGCGGTGAGGCGAGTGGCGAGCTGGATGAACGTCGGCAAAAATTACTAGCAGATCTTAATTGGATTCAAAAAAATATTGGTAAAGAAATAAAAGACATCGAAATAAGAGAAGAAAACCATTGACAAATATTGGAATTATACTAAACTATTTCACAGTTGCTAAAAAATTTTATTAGGAGGTTTATTATGAAAAAAATCCCTTATTCCCAAATGAATAATGAGGGAAAGTTTATTTTAATTGAGGGGCTAAATGGCTCAGGCAAGACCACTCAGGCAAAATTGTTGGAGCGGGCCTTGGCTGAAGAAGGAAAGATCGCTTTCTATAACCATGAGCCGACTGATACTTTGATCGGGAAGGTGCTCCGCGAAATTCTCGAAGGGCGACCAATTACTAAATCTGTCGCAGAGGTTGGAAATTTTCTGGAAAAATTTTTCCCTTCTTCTAATCCCGAAACTGACGCAATTCTTCAAGCAGCTAAGCTGGTGATCCGGCAGTTTCAAGCTGGAAAAGTGCGTAACGAAGAAGCTAAGAGGCAGTTCTTGTTTATTATCGATCGTTTGGTGGATTTGAAGGAAATAATTGAGCCAGCACTTAATCAGGGTCACTGTGTGATTCAGGACAGATATGATATTTCCTGTTACTTACACGGAATGGCTAATGGATTGGATTTTAATTATTTGGTAAGGCGGCACGCTCGTATATTGGGAGAAAATTATTTAGCTCCCAATGTGATAGTCTTTTACTGGGTACCAGTGAAATTAGCCCTACAGCGACTGGCTGACTCGGGGAAGGTAATCGATCTTTACGAAAATACTCAGACGTTAAAGAAGATCGAGAAGGCCGCGCGTTGGCTTTTTAGTTTTCGTTTTCAAAGCCCCAGGCCCGGTCATCCTCTTAAACGCAAATTGCAGGTGGGAGATAAAAAGATCAAAATTTTTATCATTAATGCCGAGCCTCCGATAGCAGAAGTGGCCGAAGAAACATGGGGAATTATAGAAAAGATGATTTAAAGAAAAAAACATAGCCCTGAATTAATCAGGGCTTTTTTATTAAAATTTGGCAAAAACATAAAAATTCATATAATAAAATTAATGACGAAAATCCTAAAGCATTGTAATCATCAAAGCGTGGGAGTCATTATTAAGAAAAATGAAAGGATGCTTTTGATTGATCGGAAAAAATTTCCCTGCTATTGGGCTTCAGTGGCGGGCCATATTGAAGATAACGAATTGCCCAATGTAGCAGCAAAGCGAGAGGTGAAAGAAGAAGTTGGTTTAAGAATACGAGGATTGGTGCCTCTTTTAACTCATAAAAGATTTAATAATCCATGTCGTCGGGGAGGCTCTTTCCATTACTGGTGGGTTTATTTAGCTGATTGCAGTGGAAAGATAAGAATTAAAAAAGATGAAGTTAAACGATATGGTTGGTTTACTAAAGAAGAAATTAAAGAAATGATTGCCAAGAAAAAAATAGAATCTGTTTGGGTAAGAATTTTTCAAAAAACAAAAGCATTAAAATAAAATCAGTTTGTAAGTAAATCAAGGAAGCGGGAAAATTTCCTTTGGAAATTTTCCCGCTTTATTTCTTGTCATCTTGAACGAAGTGAAGGATCCCATCCCAAGTAATCGAGGGATTCTTCGCTAACGCTCAGAATGACTCTCCACTACTTGTCATCCTGAGGGCGGAGTCCGAAGGATGACATAATTAAAAAACCCTAAACCCAAAATCCAAAACAATGATTTATTCTTTATTGCAGTTTAGAAAAAATTTTTATACAATGAAAGAGTAGTATGCGATTGGTACCACCAGAAGAACCAGTGAAAAAAATTGTTTTTTGTTCCAGTCAGCGTTTTCGTTCGGAACTTGTGGAATTTATTAATGAATTTCGAGAGATTGTGAGGAAAAATCGGAAACCTTTTATGATTTTAGAACCGGATTTTGATACAACCCCTAAAGAATTTTTAAATCTTTCAGAAAAAGAGCGTTTACAAAAGAGTGCCGAATATCGTGAACGATTAATCTGGGATGCATCTAATCATTTGTTTCGCCGCGTCAAAATAGCCGATATCGTCTTTATTTTTAATAAGAATAGCTATGTAGGCGTTAATACGAGTGGAGAATTGTTTGCTGCCGCTGTCTTGAATAAAAAAATCTATTCTTTAGAAAAGCGAATTATGATGGGCCAATATCCCGATGACTTATACGAAGAACCGTTTGTCTCTTTTCTTATTTGGGATGTGGCGAAAACTCCGCAAGAGTTTTTCGAAAAAATTTGTAAAGATTTTGAACGGGAAAAGAAAATTAAATAATTTTTATTATAATTTTTATTATGACTAAATATACGCCGACAATTGGATTGGAAATTCATATTGAGCTCAAGACAAAACACAAGATGTTTTGTGAGTGTTTGAACGATCCAGAAGAGAAGAGACCCAATTTAAATATTTGTCCTATTTGCTTGGCTCATCCCGGTGTTTTGCCAAAACCTAACAAAGAAGCAATGGAAAAGGTATTGCAATTGGGCTTGGCTTTGAATTGCCATTTATCTGATATTGCTAAATTCGATCGGAAAAATTATTTTTATCCCGATTTGCCTAAAGGATATCAGATTTCTCAATACGATAAACCATTTTGTCAGAATGGTTATCTGGAAATTAGCGATATTAAAGAAGGCGTTTACCAGTTTAAAAAAATTCCCATTAGACGCATTCATTTGGAAGAAGACACGGCTCGTTTAATTCACGAAGGAGGCAGCTCTTTTGTTGATTTCAATCGCGCTGGCATTCCGTTGGCTGAATTGGTTACTGAACCAGAAATTCATTCCGCCAAAGAAGCGAGAAGGTTTTGTGAAGAACTGCATTTAATTATTAAATATTTAGATATTGGTGATGCGGATATGGAAAAAGGAGAGATGCGTTGTGAGGTTAATATTAGTATCGCTGCCAATGAATTAGGGGATTCTTCCAAAGTTTTGGGCACAAAAGTAGAGATTAAAAATCTCAATTCATTTCGAGCAGTGGAAGAGGCCATCAAGTATGAAATTGAACGTCAAACAGAAATGCTAGAAAAAGGCGAAAAAGTCATTCAGGAGACGAGGGGATGGGATGAAAAAGAAAAAAAGACAACCTCTCAACGGATTAAAGAGGAGGCGCATGATTATCGTTATTTTCCGGAGCCAGATTTAAAACCCATTAAAACAGCAGAGGTCTTTCCATTAGACGATCTTCAAAGAGCCATCCCTGAATTGCCTAATGATAAACGATTAAGATTTTTAAAAGAATACGGTTTAAAAGCTCAAGAGGTGGAAGAATTAGTCTATGAACCTCAAATGGCTGATTATTTTGAAAAAGTAATAATGGAATTAGATGGATTAAAATCAACCGAAGGAAAAGAAAGAGAAGAAAGAATAAAATTAGCTTATAATTATTTAAGCACCGACTTAAAAGCTTTAATGATTCAAAATGCTTGCGGGATCGAATCACTTAAAATTACTCCTCACAGTTTTGCCATACTCATCGATTTCTTAGATAAAAAAATGATTTCTTCTGCAGTCGGCAAGGCGGTTTTGGCAGAGGTTTTTGAAAGTGGCGCCAATCCAGAGGTAGTGATAAAAGAAAAAAATCTTCTTCAAGTTTTTGATACTGCCGAAATCGATGAAATTGCGAAGTTGGTCATTAATCAAAATCCCCAAGCAGTAGCCGACTTTAAAAAGGGGAAGGTTAATGCTCTTCAATTTTTAGCCGGACAAGTTATGAAAGAAAGTAAAGGTCGATTTAATCCTCAATTAGTGCAAGAGAGAATTAAAAATCTCTTGACAAATTAAAATTATTTTGCTATAATGTAAATATATGGAAGAAATACGTCCTATAAAACCCGATAAAGATCCATTGGAAGAAGCGAGAGAAAAAGAAGAGGAGCTAATAAAAAATGCCCCTCCTTTTACCGATTTTAATGAAATAGAAGTAGATCCAGTGACTCATAAAATCAAAATTATTGAGCCGAAAAGTGAAAAGCAGAAAATTATTGAAAAAGAATTTGAAGAAGAGATGAGGCAATTGGAGGCCAAATACCAAAGTGTTATGAGCGAAATCAAGAGAACAGAAGATCAAATGAAGGCGCGTGTTCAACAGGGTCTCTCTACTGACGATAGGAATCGTTTAGAAAAAATGGCTAATGAAGCCAAAGAAATGCTTGATCACATCAAGGAACTCGAGGCAACGTTAAAAGAAATAGAAGCTCGGCTTAAAGAAATAAAAGAAGCTTAATTTTGAAGAAATTGGCGAACAAGTTTTAAGGCTTGAGAGGGAGAAGAAATCCAGTGAATTTCTTTATCCTTTTTAAACCAGATCATCTGGCGGCGAGCGTACTGCCAGATTTTTCTTTTCAATTGATTAACCATTTCTTCATAAGAAATTTTGTTTTGAAGATATAAGCTGATATAGCGGTATTCTAAACCAAAATTATAAAGGCGTTTCCAACTAACTCCTTGCTGGTGTAATTTTTTCACTTCCTCAACCATTCCTTCATTAAGTCTTTGAGTTAGGCGTTTTTCAATCCGTTTTTTTAGTTCCTGCGGCGGACGATAGACGCCGATTTTTAAAGCATCATAACGCGGAGATTTAATTAGGGGCGGCATTGGTTTTTTGAGAATAGAAATTACTTCGATAGCCCGAATCAGTCTTCTTTTATTGTGAGGGTCGATTTTTTCAGCATATTGAGAATCCAGTTTTTGAAGTTTAGCAAAAAGTTCCTCTGCGCTTAATTTTTCTAATTTTTTTCGTAACTGCGAATTGGGTTTTACCGGCGGAAACTGATAATCATAAAGTACGGCATCGATATAAAAACCCGTACCACCACAAATAATTGGCAACTTTTTTCTTTTGAGAATGTCCCTGATGGCTTGCTGGGCTAATCGTTGATATTCAACGACGGTAAAATTTTTCTTAGGCGAGCAAACATCAATCAGATGATGCCTAATCCCTTGATAATAATAATTCTTAGCTTTTATTTTTGATTTTTGATCTTTGATTTTTGAGTTTTCATTAGGCACTTTTCCTGTTCCAATATCCATTCCTTTATACACTTGTCTTGAATCAGCAGAAATAATTTCACCATTAAATTTTTTGGCAATAGCGACTGCCAAATCAGATTTCCCTGAGGCATTTGGCCCCAAAACAACCACAATTTTTGGTTTTTGAAGTCTGCCGGCTCTTTGAGCCGGCAGACAACTTTGATTCGATGAATTTATTGAATTTTTTGAGGTTTGGGAATTTGATTTCTGCATAGCTCAATAAAATCTTTGAGTGAAATAAAGCGAATCTCCTTGCTTCCTCGTTCGCGCAGAGGCAATTTTCCAGATTCCAACTCTTTTTGACCCAACACGATAATGTAAGGAATTTTTTCTACTTCAGCATTGCGAATTCGTTTGCTAATTGTTTCATTGCTATCATCAACGTCCACTCGAAAATTTTCATTTTCTAATTTTTCCTTGATTTGATAGGCAAAGGGTGAAAATTTATCAGTAACAGGCAATAATTTAATTTGCGTTGGCATAAGCCAAAAAGGAAAGGCGCCGGCATAATTTTCGATAAGCGCACCGAAGAATCTTTCTAATGATCCCATTAAAGCGCGATGAATCATATAAGGCTGTTGTTGTTTTCCATTTTTATCTGTATATTTCATTTGAAACTTTTCCGGCATATTAAAGTCAAATTGAATTGTGGAACATTGCCATTCTCGACCCAACGCATCTTTCACTTTAATATCAATTTTTGGTCCATAAAAAGCACCACCGCCTTTATCAATTTTATAAGGTAATTTTGAAGTTTGGATTGCTCTTTCCAGCGCGTGGGTGGCTTCATTCCAATGCTTTGTAGCTCCAATTGCATCTTTGGGCTTTGTTGAGAGATAAATGCTGAAATCATTAAAGCCAAAACTTCTTAAAATATAGAGTGAGAAATTGAGCACTTTTTTAATTTCTGATGGCATCTGTTCCGGCGTACAAATTAAATGAGCATCATCCTGAGTAAAACCGCGTACTCTTAATAATCCATGAAGTACGCCCGCTTTTTCATATCGATAAACTGTGCCCAATTCAGCCCAGCGTAAAGGTAAATCGCGATAAGATCGAGTGCGAGATTTATAAATCTGAATGTGAAAAGGGCAATTCATTGGTTTGATATAATATTCATCCTCATCGATTTTCATCGGCGAATACATATTTTCGCGGTAAAAGCTCAAGTGACCGCTAATTTTCCAGAGATCAGACTTTCCAATATGAGGAGTAAAAACAATACCATAGCCATTTTTTAAATGAGCTTCTCTCCAGAAATTCTCCATTAGCACTCTCATTAACCCGCCTTTGGGATGCCAATAAACGAGTCCGGGACCAAATTCTTCTTGAAAGCTGAATAAATCCATTTGTTGGCCGATAATTCGATGATCGCGTTTTTTTGATTCCTCAATTAAACGTAAATAATTATCAAGCTCATTTTTAGTATAAAAGGCTAATCCGTAAATTCGGGTAAGCATTGCATTTTTTTCATCGCCCTTCCAATAAGCACCAGCCAATTTTTCAAGCTTAAAAGCTTCTTTATCAATAACTTTAGTTGAGTTGATATGCGGACCAGCACAGAGATCGACGAAAATTTCTTTTTGACCATCAAGCGTCTTATAAATAGTGAGGGGCTTCTTTTGTTTTTTAAACTCCTCAATTAATTCTAATTTATACGGCTGATTCTTGAATATTTTTTTTGCTTGGGCATAAGATACATTAGCTCTTTTGAACTTTAAATTGCGGCCGATCAGATCCTTCATTATTTTTTCTAATTTAGGCAAAACCGATTCGTCAATTTTATTTTTTCCAAAATCAAAATCATAATAAAATCCATTTTCAATTGTTGGTCCAATGCCGAGTTTGGCGTTGGGGTAAATTTGAAGAACAGCCGCTGCTAATAAGTGACTTAAAGAATGTCTGATTTTTTCAATATCATTTTTTGATTTCGAGATTCGAGGTTTTTTTGACCCTGTTTTTTTCATAATTTATTTAAAAGCTAAAATTTTTTCACAGACCACATTCAAATGGTCATTATTTTTATTTACCCGACCTTCAAGGATTATTATACTATCTTTTTGCCAAAATGTTAATGTCTTTTCCAGGGTATCAGGAAAAACTGTAACTTCGAGCGTTCCCGATGTATCTTCTAGCATGGCAGCAAGCATTGAGCGGCCATTGCGAGTCAAAATCTTTTTTAAATCGGTAATGACGCCTCCAATACGGACTTTTTTGTTGACTAATTTATCCGAAATTTCAACAAGAGGTCGAACGCCTAATTTTTTAAATTTATCTTCATAGCGGCGGACTGGATGATCGGAAATATAAACACCTAAAAGTTCTTTTTCAAACTTTAATTTTTCTTCAAGAGGCATGGGCTCGGTTTCTTTTAAAGTCAGAGTAGGGAAGGCCATTTCTTTAGAAAAAAGATTAATCTGAGGGCTTAAACTTAAACGTCTCACTTCTTGATTATAAAAAAGCAGATTATCTAAATTAGCAATGAGCTTTTCTCGTTCAGCAAGACTATCAAAAACGCCGGCTTTGATTAAACTCTCTAGAGATTTTTTGTTTAGATCCTTATGGCAAATGCGCTGGAGAAAATTTTCAATACTTTCAAATCGGCCGTTTTTCTCTCTTTCTTTGATGATTTCTTTAATAATAGTTTCGCCCACATTTTTTATGGCTAAAAGACCAAAGCGAATGGCACTTTTTTCTTTAACTACAGAAAATTGTTCAAAACTTTCATTGAGATCTGGCGGCAAAACAGTAATATGCATTCGTCGGCATTCATTAATCAGCTGAGCCGCTCGCTCAGTTTCCATAGCTTCATTATTCATTAAAGCCGTCATAAATTCCAAAGGATAATGGGCTTTAAGATAGGCGGTACGAAAGGCGATTTGAGCATAGCAAGCGCTATGGCTGCGGTTAAAGCCGTATTGGGCAAAGGGTTCGATAAATTCCCAAATTTTTTCAGCAACATCTTGATTAATACCGCGTTCCACCATGCCTTGAATTAATTTCTGTTTTTGCGCATCGAGGAGGCTTTTAATCTTTTTCCCAATAGCGCGGCGTAATAAATCAGCTTCTCCCAAGGTGAATCCGGCTAAATCTTTGGCAATTTGCAATAATTGCTCTTGATAAATTGCAATGCCATAAGTTGATTTGAGAATGGGTTCCAGTTTAGGATGAAGATAAGTAATTTTTTCTTTTCCATACTTGCGAGCGATGTAATGGGGAATTAAATCCATTGGGCCGGGTCGGTATAAAGAAATCATCGCAATGAGATCTTCCATATTATTAGGTTTTAATTCCTTAAGATAGCGACGCATGCCCTGACTTTCTAATTGGAAGACGCCGACCGTTTCTCCTTTTTGCATTAATTCAAAAGTTTTTTTATCTTTTTCATCGAGTTGGCTAAAATTAATTTTTTCACCGGTCGTCTGTTCAATAATTTTGAGTGCATCTTCAATAATGGTTAAATTTCTTAAACCCAGAAGATCCATCTTTAAAAGCCCCAGCGATTCAAGCGAATACATATCATACTGAGTAATGATCGCATTTTCATCTTGAGGCGCTCTTTGAAGGGGAGTGTAATTGGTAATTTCTTCTTTGGTAATAACAATACCGCAAGCATGGATTGAGGCGTGTCTTGCCACGCCTTCTAATTTTTTGGCAGAATCAATTAATTTTTTTACATCCTGATCCCGTTCATATAAATTTTTTAATTCAACGACACTACTAAGTGCTTCATCAAGCGTGGCGTTAAAGGGGATAAGTTTGGCGATGGTATCGCAAAAACTATAACTTAACCCTAAAGCTCGGCCAGCATCGCGCACAGCAGCGCGTGAAGCCATCGTTCCAAAGGTGATAATCTGGGCCACTCGGTTTTCGCCATATTTATTTCTTAAATAGCCAACGACTTCATCACGGCGCGTATCAGCAAAATCCATATCAATATCGGGCATTTGAATTCGCTCAGGATTTAAAAAACGCTCAAAAAGCAAATTATATTTGAGCGGATCTATATCAGTGATATTTAAAAGATAAGCGACAAGCGATCCAGCAGCTGAACCACGGCCAGGTCCTACCACAATGCCGTTGTTTTTCGCCCAATTTACAAAATCTTCTACAATTAAAAAATAAGAAGCAAATCCTGTTTTTTCAATTACTCCCAATTCATAATTTAAACGATCAGTAATTTCAGGAGTAATTTTTGTAAATCGTTTTGGTAGATTTTCTTCGCAGAGTTTTCGTAAATAAGATTCCGGCGTTTCGCCGAGCGGCACCTCAAAATAAGGGAGCAGCGTTTTGCCGAATTCTAACGACACATTGCATTTTTCAGCAATAAGTCGTGTATTTTCAATTGCTTCCGGAAAATCATAAAATAATTCTTCCATTCGTTCTGTTGGGCAAAAAGAAAAATCATCAGCGCTTAGCGTTAGTCGATCTTCCTCATAAACCTTATTACCTGTTTGGACTGCTAAAAGAATATCGTGAGCTTCTGCATCTTCGGGTTTTAAATAATGAGTGTCATAAGTGGCTACGGCCGGAATGCCAAATTTTTTACTGAAGTGAATCAGTTGCTCTTTGACAATCCTGCTTTCTTCTATTTTTGGATGATAATTAATTTCTAAATAAAAATCTTCGCCAAAAATTTTTTGATATTCTTTTATTTTTTCTTCAGCTTCATCAAAACGGTTGGCGACAATGAGACGAGAAATTTCTCCGGCCAAACAGCCGGATAAGGCAATAACGCCTTCATGATATTCCGAAAGCAATTCTTTATCCACGCGCGGTTTGTAATAAAATCCTTCTAAATGAGAACGGGTGACTAATTGCAATAAATTTTTATAGCCCTTTTCATTTTTAGCCAAAAGAGTTAAGTGAAAATTTCGGTTATCAATTTTGGCTCTTTTTTGAAAACGGCTCTCGGCTGCGACATAAACTTCTACTCCGATAATTGGTTTAATACCATTGGCCGTGGCTGTTTTATAAAATTCGGGAATTCCGTACATTGCGCCGTGATCAGTTAAGGCCAGTGATTCAAAATTTAATTCTTTAGCGCGATTAATTAATTCATCAATTTTTGGAAGACCATCAAGGAGGGAATAATGACTATGAACGTGTAAGTGAGTGAACTTCGCCATAAAAATTTTCTTTATCCTTTTTATTCTAACACAAAATTTTATTAGAAAAAAATTTTAAAGCAAATTTTTTAGCAAAATAAAAAGGACTCCATTAAAAGGAGTCCTTGATTTCTTGTTTTTTAATTTTTAAATTTAATCTTCTTCTAGTTGCAGTTTCAGGGCTGCAAAATCTGGGTCATACTTTTCGCCACACTCGGGGCAATAGTAGTTCAACCGTTTCCCGACAAGAAGATCTTCTTCTTCCCGTCCGCCGCAAAATTCATGTGGGACTTTTATCGCTTCCAAGAGAAAATTGTTGCAATTGGGACAACGAATTTCAGTTTCGACATAGACCACGTTTTTTCTTTTAGCCATTCTTTCCTCCTCCTTATAAATTTTTTAAGGTTTTCACCTCTGTTTTCAATTTTAGCCCAAAGAAAAAATTTGTCAAATAAAAGATAAAAACTCAAAAGTCAAAACTCAAAAGTCAAAAGTTCAAGCTAAAAATTCAAAAGTTTTTATTTAGTCATCCCGATGCCTGCCTACCGTCAGGTAGACCACGCAGGCAGCGGGGATTTAGAATTTTAATTTCTCTTGGCAATAGGCAAAATATTCCTTGCATTTTCCATTTTTCTTTTTTAAAATAAAAATGTTTCCGGTGTAGCTCAACGGTAGAGCGAGGGACTGTTAATCCCGAGGTTGCAGGCCTGACCGCCAAAATTTTTCATAGAATATTTGGCTCCGCGGTAGCTCAGCGGTAGAGCGGATCCCTGTTAAGGATACGGTCGCAGGTTCGAATCCTGCCCGCGGAGCCAAGTATTCTATTTTTTATATTTATATTCTTTATAGCCACAAAATAAAGACAAGTTATGTTGGCCAAACTAATAATCTTAAAAAAGAATAAAAGAGCAAGGCAAAAAATGCTATAGATGGTTAAAGATGGCTGGATTATTAAAAAGGGAAAGGAAAAGCAGGAGCATATTTTTCTTCTCTAAAAACTATAAGAGATAAATTTTAAAACTTAACATTAATAAACTATGTTTATTGAACTTCAAGCAACTTATTTAATATTAGAAAAGTGGAAAGAGAATCCAGAGTTAACAAAAAAGGAAATAGGTATACTGTCTGGTTGGAAAGAGGATAAAGAAAAAAATAATAAACCATTAACTAAAAAAGAAGTTGAAGATATGAAGGATTTTTTGAAGAAATATAACCCAACAGCATATTTTAAATTATTTCCCGAAGAAAAAAGTCTTTAAATAAGAAAATATAATAATTAAAAAGACAAGGGGAAATTCATTGTATCTTTAGAAAACATAGACCATATTTATTTAATTGGTATTAATATACGGCGGTATGGCCTTTTGAAACAGTTTGGAGAATATAAAATAATAAAATATAATAAAATAAAGACAAATAAAATATTATGCCCGCAAACGAGGAAAATAATTTAAATAATATTAAGAAAAAAGAGAAAAAAGGCAGCTGGAAAGTTTTTCAAAAAATTTTGTGGTTAATAATTTTATCATTTGCGTGGTGGATAATAATTATTATCGTCCAGAGCATTATTAAACTTATAATTGAATCCATTTTCCCTAGTTTAAATATCATTTTCCAACAGCGATATTCCTTATTTCAATTTTTTTCTATTGTCATTGGCTGTGTAATCAGCACTATAATTGTTTATCCGTTATATAAAAAAAGAATAGGGCAGTTGAGCTCATATAAAAAAAGATGGCAGAGAGTAGTTTTGATAACACTATTTGTATTATTAGTAATAATATTATTAAGAATATTCGTAATACAGTGGTTTACTATGGGCAATGATTATTTAAAACCGTATCTTAAAAAAGGAAATTTTTTAATAGTTGAAATGTTCGATAAAAATATAAAAAGAGGAGATATTGTTATAGCCAATTCTGAGGAGGATAAAAATATTGTTTCAATAGTAATTGGATTGCCAAATGATAAGATTGAATTAAAAAACGGGACCTTTTTTGTTAATAACGAGCCGCTGCAAGATATATATTATGATTTTCATTTTTGGAACGGGTTTAATAAAAAAACAGGCGACAAATATCTTATAGTGCCATCGGATAGTTTTTTAGGGATACCAACGCTTGTGAATCAATCCACAACGAATATTAGTGACACGTTTTACGACCTTTCATATTATCTTTATAAAAAGTCTGATATTATAGGCAAACTGATTTTTCCTTCTCCAAAAGTTTATTTAAAACCCTATACAGGAGCAGACTCTTGCAATGGTTACCAGCCTTTATCTTGTCCCTCAGAATCTAAATATTATTGTCCTGAAAAAGGGAAGCCATTCTGTTGTTCGGGAGAAATAATTGATGGCTTTTGTGTTCAATATTCCGAAGAAACGGTAACGAGTAAAGCTAGTGAAAATAATAAACCCACCCCAACTATTGCGATAACGACTTCACCATCCGTTAGGAATGCTATTCCCACTAATTCAGTCCAAAATTATCCCACCATTACTTTTCTGCCACAGATTTCATCGTCTGGTAATCATACCTGTGTTGCTTTGTCTTCGGATAACATTAAATGTTGGGGTAATAATGAAGCGGGTCAGTTAGGAAATGGAGAGGCAAGTGCAACTCCTGTTCATAGTGCCGTATCAGTTGTTGGGCTAACCGATGTGGTAAAAATTTATACTGGCGGTTTAACGACATGCGCCCTACTAAAAGATAATTCAATAAAATGTTGGGGATTTGCATATCCCGAAAATAGCACTTATTATCATTATTATACTTATCCTGTTCCTTTGCTTGGTTTTAATAATATAAAAGATGTTTCAATTGGATGGCAACATATTTGCGTGTTAACGAATGACGATATGGTGAAATGTTGGGGGTACAATCAAGAAGGCGAATTGGGTGATGGAAGCAATGATTATAAAAAAGAACCAGTATTAGTAAAAGGGCTTGCAGGAGTTGTAAGTTTGTCTTCGGGATATTGGCATAGTTGTGTTCTATTAAAAGATAAGACTGTAGAATGTTGGGGTGATAATACATTTGGGCAGCTTGGTAATGGTACTACTACTTCAAGTAATATTCCTGTTGTGGTAGAAGATTTATCAGACGTTAAGGCGATAAGTGCTGGAGGGTGGCATACTTGTGCTTTATTAAATAACGGAATGGTAAAATGTTGGGGTCGGAATTATGCTGGCGAATTGGGTGACGGAACTACTAATGATAAATTAACGCCTGTTCTAGTAAAAGGTTTGGATGGAGACAATGTCGTAAAAGTAGTAGCTGGCGGTTTTAGGAGTTGCGTTTTATTAAATGATTCAACGATAAAATGTTGGGGGGAAGGATATAGTGCTGATGGCAGAACAGTAGATTTCGCTTATCAAGCTAAAACTGTAGTGGGTTTAAATAATGTACAGGATATAGCGGTTGGGAACCAGCATACGTGTGTTCTCTTAGCTGACAATAGCGTTAAGTGCTGGGGGCTTAATACCTATGGTCAGATAGGTGAAGGGACTTATGCCTATTATGTTATCGAACCTACTCTGGTAGTAGGATTATAACGTAAAAACCGAATTCATTTATCGTTCTAATATTTTTTTACCATTTGGGAGCTATAAACAAAAACTATTATTTGAAAATTAATAAGTTGATGGGTGAGGATTTTTTATAAGATTGGAATATGATGAAGCAAACACAAGCAATAATTTTGGTTGTAGTTATGATAGCGGTTATCGTCAGTATTGATTTGCTATTTTTCAGGGACAGATTTTGGGAACGGCTCATCGCAAACATAGGCATCGTCCTGATCTCTATTGCCTTTTATCTGAGATTTTTTAAGTAAAAACGAATATGAAAATATTTGATAGAATAGCTATCAAACAAGCATTGGCAGCTAGAATACTTGCTTTTTGGCAGGAGTAATAGTTGGGCTCGCCTGAAGCCGATTTCTTTAAGAAATAGTGAGCAGTGATAGGTGGGTTTATGGGTTGGCAAAATTTCAGGGAGATAAAACATACTTTTTGCATCTCAATTATCTTTATAACATTATCCACAATTCAGAACTTTCTTAGCTTAAAACATAAAAAGGAGAATATTTCCTATTTTTATTTTCGATATCAAAACAAAAAAAGAAAATCGAATTAAAAAGCGTTGACGACGCCAAGTTTCTGAATTAAAATAATAGAGTAATTAGTTAAAAGTGAGAAATTAATAATGAAAAAACTGCTTAAATATTTTTCTCCTTATATTTGGCCACTGATTTTAATGGCCATTTTTATATTTTGTCAGGTTTCTGCCACATTGGCTTTGCCTGATTATATGGCCAAAATTATCAACGACGGAATTGTTGGTCAAAACACAAAAGTAATCTTTCACAATGGTTTAATAATGATTCTTATTACCATCGGTGGCGGATTAGCAACTGTGGCTGTCGGCTATTTAGCTTCAAAGGTTGGAACAGGATTTGCTCGTGATTTGCGTAACGCTGTTTTTACAAAAATAGAAAGTTTTTCTCTGGTTGAATTTAATAAATTTTCTACAGCCTCGCTGATTACGCGTACTACCAATGATGTTCAGCAGGTACAGATGGTATCGATTATGGTTTTTCGAATCGCATTGATGGCTCCATTGATGGGGATTATAGCAACTATCAAGGCTTATCAATTAGCTCCTTCCATGACGTGGATTATGACCGTGGCAGTAGTGGCTTTAATTTCTATTGTTACAGTACTTTTCAGAATAGTTACGCCGAAATTTGATATTCTACAAAAGTTAGTTGATAAGCTGAATTTGGTAACTCGGGAAATTCTCACTGGTCTAAGAGTAATAAAAGCCTTTAATAAAGAAAAGTACGAAGAAGAAAAATTTAATAATGTTAATCAAGAGCTTACCCGGCTCAATCTTTTTGTTAATCGATTAATGATGATACTCCAGCCGGCAATGATGCTGATTATGAATTTTATGATGATTGCAATTGTTTGGTTCGGTGCTCATCAAATTTCTTTGGGAAATCTTCAAATTGGCAATATGCTGGCATTTTTGCAATATTCAATGCAGGCCGTGTCGGCCTTTTTAATGATTTCTATAATTTTTATTGCTATCCCGAGAGCTTCGGTTTCGGCGGGAAGGATTGCTGAAGTGCTTGAAACTGATGTCAGCATCAAAGATCCGAAAAATCCAGTGAAAGCGCCACGACGTGGAGGAAAGGTAGAGTTTAAAAATGTTACTTTCGCTTATCCGGGCGCCACGGAACCTGTTTTGCATAATATTTCCTTTGTGGCTCTCCCCGGTCAGACAACTGCTTTTGTCGGAAGTACAGGCAGTGGCAAATCTACCATCATTAATCTTATTCCTCGTTTTTATGATGTAACCGAAGGGCAGATTTTAGTTGATGATGTTGATATTCGCGATATGAAATTACAGGATCTAAGAGCACGAATTGGATATGTTTCACAAAAGGCCATTCTTTTTTCTGGCACCATTAAAGAAAATATTGGTTATGGTAATCCCAATGCTACTCAAGAAGAAATTTTTCGAGCGGCGGCCACTGCTCAAGCTTTAGAGTTTATTAAAGAATTAGACCAAAAGTTTGATGGTTCTATTGCTCAGGCAGGTAGTAATTTTTCTGGTGGTCAGAAGCAGCGTTTGGCCATTGCGCGAGCTTTAGCCAAAAATCCGGAGCTGTATTTATTTGATGACAGTTTTTCTGCTTTAGATTTTAAAACCGATGCGGCTTTGAGAAACGCTTTAAAACGAGAAACTCAAGGCAAAACTGTTTTGATTGTTACTCAAAGGGTAGGGACGATTATGGATGCCGATAAAATAATTGTTATCGAGACGGGAAAAATAGTGGGAGAAGGAACTCATAGAGAACTTCTTAAAACTTGCGAAGTATACAGAGAAATTGCAGCGTCGCAACTTTCTCCAGAAGAGTTAACACGAGATCTAAGTTGATATGTCAGATGAAGAAACAAATTCAAAATTAAATAATCCTTCAACGAAGAACCCACATTCTCGAGAACATCGAGGCAGTGGTTTGGGTATGGGACGAGGCCGTGGCAGGCGAATGAGGGGAGCAGTAGAAAAACCCAAAGACTTTAAAGGAACAATGCGCAAGTTGATTAAATACTTAAAGCCCTACCATTTGTCTCTTATTTTAGTTATGATTCTGGCTTTAATTAGTACTGTTTTAACGGTGATTGTACCAAAGTTATTAGGGGATATTACCAATAAGATTGTGGCCGGATTAAAAATTATCAAAAATGCCGGTTTATCTCAAGGAGAAATTGATTTCGCCGCTATCCTTCATCTGATTATCATACTCATCGTAATTAATTTGATTACCGCTTTGTTTAGTTACATTCAAAGCTGGGTTACTACGGGCATTACGCAAAAGGTTGCTTTTAATTTCAGAAAGAATATTTCTCAAAAGATTAATCGATTACCATTGCGTTATTTTGATGAAAGCTCTCATGGCGATATTTTGAGCCGTGTCACCAACGATGTTGATACTGTTAGCCAGAATTTCAATCAAGGATTAATTCAAATGGTTACAGCCGTTACTACTATTGTTGGTATTCTTATTATGATGATTATCCTCAGCTGGCAAATGACTCTGGTGGCGATTATTATTTTACCTCTTGGTTTTTTGTTGGCGAGTCTCATTATCAAAAGGTCCCAAAAATATTTTTTTAATCAACAAGTTTCGTTGGGAAAAATTGATGGTCATGTTGAAGAAATGTTTTCCGGTCACATTATCGTTAAGGCTTTTAATGGAGAGCAGAGATCAATTTCAATTTTTCGGCAGATTAATAATGAGCTTTATAGCAACGCTTGGAAATCGCAGTTCTTTTCGGGTCTGCTTCATCCTATAATGAATTTTCTGGAAAATGCTGGTTTTGTGGCTGTTTCTGTCCTTGGTGGTTGGCTGGCTATCCAAGGGAAAATGAGCATTGGTGGCATCCAGGCTTTTATTCAGTATATGAATCAATTTACGCATCCCATCACTCAAACTGCCAGCATTGCGAATGTTTTCCAATCAACAGCCGCAGCCGCTGAGCGAGTTTTTGAATTTTTAGAAGAAGGCGAGGAAATGCCGGATAATCCTCAGCCAATAATCTTAAAAGAAGTAAAAGGAGCCGTAGATTTTGCTCATGTCTTTTTTGGCTATACGCCCGATAAGGTGGTTATTAAAGATTTTAATGCTTCGATTAAACCCGGCCAAAAAATTGCGATTGTTGGACCAACTGGCGCTGGTAAAACAACAATGGTTAATCTTTTAATGCGATTTTATGATGTTGATAAGGGCGCTATTAAAATTGACGGTGTTGATGTTAGAGAAATGAAACGTTCTGATTTAAGAAAGCTCTTTGGGATGGTATTGCAAGACACATGGCTTTTTAGCGGCGCCATTGAAGAGAATATTGCTTATGGCAAAGAAGGCGCTTCCCATGATGAAGTAGTGAGAGCAGCCCAATCCGCTTACGCTGATCATTTTATTCGCACTTTGCCCGATGGTTATAATATGGTTATTAGCGAAGAGGCCGACAATATTTCGCAAGGCGAGAAACAGCTGTTGACCATTGCCCGGGCTATGCTCGCTAATCCGCCAATGCTGATTTTAGATGAAGCGACGAGCTCGGTTGATACGCGCACCGAAACTCTCATTCAAGCAGCAATGGACAAAATGATGCAAGGGCGAACCAGCTTTATTATTGCTCATCGGCTTTCCACCATCCGCAATGCCGATTTAATTTTGGTAATGCGCGATGGCAGCATTGTAGAGCAGGGGACACACGAACAACTGCTGGCTCAAAATGGTTTTTACGCTTCCTTATATAATAGTCAGTTTGTTCGGTAAACAAACAATTTTTATTGAATTAATACCGATTATTGCTCGTCTTTACAAATCATGAATCTCTATTAAACTGGAAAAAGCGACTTTTAAAAAGGAGGAAGAATGGAAATTAAAGAATTAGCCGAGCTTTTAAGGCAATGCTGGTGTAAGGAAACAAGCTATGATCCCACGGGATGGACAAAATCTAATCCGGCTTGGGGGCAATGTGCAGTTACTGCTTTCATTGTTACTGATTATTTTGGCGGAGATCTTATCGCTGCTGGAGCTATTCTTCCGAATGGCGCTCGCACGCCGCATTACTTTAACCGAATTGAGGGAAACATAGTGGATCTGACGCAAGAACAATTTCCAGAAGGAACAGTTATAAGCGATATCCAAGTAGTAGTGGAAGGATTTTGTGTTGAGAGAGATCGAGATTTTTTTGCTGCTTCAACTCACGAACGGTACAAATTATTAAAAAGCAAGTTAGAAACTTTGCTTAAAAATCAGAAAAAAGAATAGAATAAAAATGAGTCCGTCATCAAGGCGGACTTTTTATTTAATTTGTGTTGGCTCGAAAAATACTTGTTTCAGAATAAATTTTATTATAGAGTAAAATTAACAAAAGGTTCGAATAACTTTAAAAATATGAAAAAAGAAATTTTGGATAAAATATCTTCCTTGGTTATCGCTGCTTTTGGGCTAGTGGCAGCCTTGGCTTGGAATGGCGCCATTGAGGCAATTTTCAAAGCAGTGTTTGGGACAGCCCAAGGCATTTTGCCAATGCTTATTTATGCCATAGTTGTTACTGTTATTGCAGTCGTAGCAACCATCTGGATCGGTAAGCTTTCTGCAAAGTTGGAAGAGAAAAAGTAAAATCTTAACGAATGGAGGCAGACCGCCGCCCAATGGGCGGCGGTCTGCCTCTTTATTCGCAAAGCCCTTTCTCCCAAGCTGATTAGATCTTATTTTATTCAACCATTTTTCCGGCATCTCTTCTTACTTTAAAATCAATTACTAGTTCCATTTTCACCGGCCTATTGTTTTATTTTTTAATGATTGTATTATTGAGACGATTTTGATATAATAAAATAAAGTTAACAAAGTTTGGATGTGCGTTACTTCATCCATTCAACTAATATTGATAATTATCCCGTAGGAGCGGTTCAAGAATTTAATCGGGATAATCTTTTACAACAATTTGATCAAATTCGTCGGTCATTAGTAATTAAATAATTGCGCTTATGAAAAAGACAGTTTTGATTATTTGTTTAGTTATTATTGTCGTTGGATTGGGATTAGGAATCAGCATCTCAATTCATAAACAGCAGAAGCCCATACTCGTTAATTTACAGGTGACTGAATATCAAAACCCTGAAGCCTTGGCAAAAGTGATTGCAGAAATGGAAGCGCGTAATATCAAACCCGCCACTATTTTTGTGGGAGAGGATTTAGCAGCTAATCATTGTGATTTAATTAGGGGATTAGATCAAAAAGGCTATGAAATTGCCGCTTTTGGTTATGATTTAGATGAAAAGGGTGAATTTAAACAATTGGCCAATTTATCTAAGGAAGAACAAGAAAAAATTATCCAAAGCACTAAAGAGACAATTGAAAATTGCTTAGGTCACAAAATTAATGGTTTTCGTTCTCAGCGGTTTAGTTTTAATAATGATACCAATGAAATTATTAAAAATTTGGGATTTCAATGGCACGGCAGTTTTGTGGCTGGATGGCATAAGGAAGCTTCTTCAACGCCTTATTATGATGGCAACTTGGGTTTTTATGTTGTTTCGATGGAAGGCGTGTCCGGCACCAATTATGTTTTATGTGACACAGCAATGTCTTCATCAAATAAAAAGCCGGAGGAATGGAAGAAAACCATAGAAGAGTATTTTTTACGTCATCAAAAAGAAAATAAACCGCTTATTACAGAGTTCCACCCTTATTTTCTTACAGCTAATTCTGACTGGTGGAATGAATTTATTAATTTGTTAGATTGGTTAGAAAAACAGAATGCCAAATATGTGACTACTCAGCAATTAATTAGTAGTTCTTGTTTAGTTTGTGGGGAATAAATATGAAGTTTACTATTTCTACCCAAGGTCATAATGATGTTATTGATATTACGGAAAAAGTAAAAGAAGTAGTGGTGAATGCTAATATCAAGAATGGTTTGTGCTTGATTTTTTGTCCGGGTTCAACCGTGGGCATTACGGCACTTGAAGCCGAACCGAATTTAATTAATGACTTTAAGGAATTTTTAGAAAAAAATGTACCCGCGGATAAAAATTATCGTCATGATGAAACGTGGGGCGAAAAGAACGGTTTTTCTCATTTAAGATCAGCGCTGATTAAGCCATTTTTTGTGGTGCCAATTGAAAATGGCGAATTAATACTTGGTACTTGGCAGCAAATTGTGTTGGTGGATTTTGATAGCCGCCCGCGCCAGAGGGAAGTAATTGTTGAAACCTATTATTCTAAGGATTGAAGTGATTTTGAGTTTTATTATTTAAAGGTTTATAATAGGGATAAAGGTCGGAATTTATTAAAACCTATGGCCAGATTTGTTATTAAAAAAACAGGAGAAAAAGAGCCATTTGATCCGACAAAAGTAGAAGATTCTATTCGGGCGGCGGCAGCTGATGCTAATTTAACTCCGGAAAGAACAGAGAGTGTAGTTAATCGCGTTGCAGCTGTGATTATTGAAATGGCTACCAAACGAGAGGAAATTGCTACTTCGGAAATTAGAGCGCGCATCCTGAAAGAATTAGAGGTTCTTGAGCCTTCGGTAGCTGAGGCGTGGAAGAAATTTGAGCAAGAGCACAACAAAACCGCTTAAGCAAAAAAGTTTTTCATTTGAGGCTCTTTTTAAAAGAGACATTTTTTGTTAATAAAATTATTAGTGTAATGCGGCAAATAAGTCCTCGAAAATCTAAGAAACAAAAAAATTGGTCAGCTGAAGTAACTCAAAATAGTTTTGCTTTAGAATTAGAGCCAGGCGTTTTCACCTGGAAAAATCCCAAGAAGATAGCGCTTTCACTTAAAAGATCAGCCGAGGAAAGTTTTAATCGTAAGGGGACGCCTTTTCAATCAGCAATGTCGATGTTAAATTTTTATATTAATCGAGCGGGGAAAAAATTAAATCCTGATCAAAAACAAATTTTAGAATTGGCAAAGCAAGAATTAAGAATATTATTTCATAAGGAGAAACTTAAATGAAAAAGAAAAACTTTCTCATTATTGTTGGCATTATCATCGTAATCATAATTTTTAGTATTTTTATTTTTCGAGATAAAAATATTTCTCCAAATCAACAACAGGTCGGATCAACCATTTTAAATAATTTAAATACTATGAAAATTAGTAGCCCTGCTTTTGAAAATAATATGCCTATTCCCTCAAAATACACTTGCGAGGGAGAAAATATTAATCCGCCTCTACTTATTGAGGACGTTCCTCCTGAGGCTAAGAGTCTTGTTTTAATTGTAGATGATCCTGATGCGTCCCGAGGAACTTTTCTCCATTGGGTGGTGTTTAATATTTCTCCGCAGGCAAACTTTATTGAGGAGAATAGCGTTCCTCTCGATGCTCTTTTAGGCAAAAATGATGCTAATAGTCTTAATTATTATGGTCCTTGTCCGCCTTCAGGAGAACATCGGTATATTTTTCATTTATATGCACTCGATACCCAGCTTAATTTAACCAATGGAGCAAGTATTTCTGAAATAAAAGCTGCAATGCGCAATCATATTTTAACAGAGACAGAACTAGTAGGCAGGTATCAGAAAATAGAATAAAAAGAAGCATAGGCGTTATTGACAAAAAAATCCCACATCTTATACTAAAAGTAGCCATTTAATTTTAAAAGAAAGGAGGTGAGAAAGATGGCTGACAAAAGAATCAGAAAAGCTGCTTCTCAAGCTGTTAATTACGAGATTTTTAAAGATAGTTTTTTTCAAGCGGAAAAAGGAGTAGGAAGAAAGGCAATTGCTTTACCATTAGCAATTATTTTGCACGTTGTCTTTATTGGTGCCATTATTGTTATTCCGCTACTTTCGCCAGGACAAGATCTTCCCAAAGTAGAAATTTACAGTGCGTTTTTAGCGCCGCCGCCACCACCACCGCCACCACCACCGCCGCCAGCTAAAAAGAAAGCTTCTTCGAGTCGAACCATTAAGGCAGTTCAAGCTACGACAACTGTTGAACCTGGAAAACTTGTAGCGCCAGTGGAAATTCCCGAAGAAATTCATCAAGAAATTATTTCTGATTTTGGTGTGGAAGGAGGCGTTGAAGGTGGCATTGAAGGCGGAGTTGTTGGGGGAGTACTAGGCGGAGTTGTCGGAGGAGTTCTTGGTGGTGTGATTGGCCAGCAGTTAGAATCAGAAGAGCAACCCGTACGAGCGATTGGAGAGATCAAACAACCTAAGTTGATTCATCGCGTTGAGCCGATTTACCCAGAAATTGCAAGACAAGCAAGGGTAGAAGGTGTTGTTATTCTTGAATGCACGACTGATATTTACGGTCGAGTTCAAACAGTGAAAGTTTTACGTTCGGTTCCACTTCTCGATCAAGCAGCGATTGATGCGGTAAAACAGTGGGTATACGAGCCAATGGTAATTAATGGTCGTCCACGCGGAGTTATTTTTACAGTGACGTTAACGTTTAAACTTAAATAAATATTTCAGCAGGCACGAATAATGCCTGCTTATTTTTATTTATCTTGCAAAAAAATAAAAATACTTTAATCTATCTTTAATGATTAAAGACGAACAACTTATCAAAAATTATCTTGGTGGTGATGAAGAGGCGATTACTATTTTAATCAATCGCTATTTAAAAGAGGTATATCTTTATTTTTTAAAACGACTCAATAGTTCTATTGAGGCTGAAGACTTAACTCAGGAAACTTTTGTGAAAATGTGGCGTAATTTAGAGAAATTTGATCAGAAGCTGAACAACCATTTATGGCACTTCAACCTAACCAACTTCTTGGTTCTATTTCACCTATTTTAAGGGTTCCACTTGAGCAAGCAAGCGGTTATAACTTCTTTTATGGAAAACCATTAAGCGAGGTTGATAATGCTGCCGCTTTTAAATATGCTCCTGAAGCAATTAAAAAATTTATTGGTTTTCAAGAAATAACTGGAACGAGAAAAGATGGAACAACATTCACTTGGTATGTTGCATTAAATCCCGAAAGAATGAATCTTCTATCTAATCTACCTCCAACATCAAGAGTATTATCAACATTAAAACAGGTTACCAATCAAGATGTTGCTAAAGAATATAGGATACTTCAACTTCTTTTTGGAATAAGACCATATACTTTTGATTTAGAAAGAGAAGAAAGAAATAGAGAGGCGGAAAATAGAAAAAAATTAGAGGATTTATTAAATAAGGCTGGAGTAATTTATAAATTTGAAATTACAGGAATTCCAAAAGAGAAAAAACAACAAGAAGCGGGTAAACAGAAATCTGGAGGATTTGGAAGTTTAGGTAAATAAATTATGGATAAATGCTTCTTCCAACTTCGTCTGGTGCTGGTTCATAATTATAAGTATCTATGGGTGGCATTTTAGAAGGAAGATAAATAAACATTAAGTAAAGGATAGCTATAGCAATAATTAAACTACCACAAACAATGATTTTTTCTTTAATATTACGCCAATTCATATAAATATTTTATTATTCGACCAATATCATTATATATCATTGACAAT
>Ga0208198_1000332_pt1 | contig 56190 bp, 57 predicted proteins | sample AD_JPNTR2_MetaG_FD_184446 | JGI IMG/M metagenome (GOLD analysis project Ga0208198, IMG submission 184446) | Active sludge microbial communities of municipal wastewater-treating anaerobic digesters from Japan - AD_JPNTR2_MetaG (SPAdes) (version 2) | ecosystem: Engineered > Bioreactor > Anaerobic...
TTCCAAACTAAGTTTCAAAACCTCTTGGATACCTCCTTCTTTTTGGCTGATTGAATCCAAAATTTTACTAACTTGCTCTCGTGTAAAGTGTAGTTGTTCCATAGTCTTTTCTATTTTTAGTTTTTTTCTCTAATTTAAGAACTAACTCACTTTACACACTTTTTGGGACAGTATCTAATTTTACCCTTGTTTTTCATGATAAAAATGCCGATAAGGTAAGCATTGCTTTTGCGATAAAGCAAAATTAGAACAAAATAGAGATCAAGGCCGTTTATATCCAATAAAAAAGCTAATTTTACGCAGTAAATCTTTTTTAAGAATAATGTTAGATCAAAGATTACAACAGAAATTACAACAAAAACTCTCTCCACAGCAGATTCAGCTGATCAAACTGCTGGAAATACCGGTGATGGCTCTTGAGCAACGAATCAAAAAGGAGATTGAAGAAAATCCGGCCTTGGAAGAGTTGTCTGAAGATTACGAAGTTGGCCAGGAAGAAACAGGCTATGATAGCGAATTTGATGATACCGAAGATAATGTAACCAACGGCGATGAAATTGAAAGCGATTTCACCGATGAATTTGATTTAGAAGATTTAATGCCGGCAGATGACGACGTTCCTCTTTATCGCCTGACAACCAATAATTACTCTCAAGACGACATGCAACGAGAAATACCATATTCAGGAGGAACAACTTTTCACGAATATCTCGTTGATCAATTAGGCTTAAAAAGAGATGTTGACGATGATTCGAGATACATAGCCGAATATATTATTGGGAACATTGACGATGATGGCTATCTACGAAGAAAGCTTTCGTCTATAGCTGATGATCTGGTTTTCACGCAGAACATACGCATCAGCGAAGCGGAATTGGAAAAAGTCCTTAAAATAGTTCAGGAGCTGGAGCCACCGGGGGTTGGAGCTCGAGATCTACAAGAATGTCTAATTCTTCAAATCGAAAGATTGGATCAAACGCAGGAGGAGGTTCAATTAGCATCGAAAATACTGCGGAGTTATTTTAACGAGTTTACCCGCAAACACTATCAGAAAATAATGCAGCGTTTGGAGCTTACTGAGGAAAAACTAAAAGAGGTTCTCGATATAATTTTGCACCTGAATCCAAAACCGGGAAGCGCCTTTAATGATCCAATGCAAAGAGATGTCAATACTATTATTCCTGATTTTGTTGTAGAGAACAATAATGGGGAATTGACAATCACACTTAATTCCAGGAATGTTCCTGAATTGAGAATCAATCCATCATATATCGATATGCTTGAGGAATACTCGGCTAAACGGAAAAACAAAAACCCCAATGATCGAGACACGCTGATATTTGTAAAGCAAAAAATTGACTCAGCTAAATGGTTTATTGATGCCATAAAGCAGCGTCAAGATACTTTGCTGGTGACCATGGAGGCAATCGTAAACTATCAGAAAGAGTATTTCCTCACCGGCGATGAGCGAAAAATCAGACCCATGATTCTTAAAGATATTGCCGATATTACCGGTCTTGATATTTCTACCATTTCACGTGTTGCCAATTCAAAATACGTTCAAACCGAATTTGGGATTTTATCGTTAAAATCATTCTTTTCTGAATCGATGGCAACCGAAAGTGGAGAGGAAGTTTCTACGCGTGAAATAAAAAATATTCTTCAAGAATGTATCGACAACGAAGATAAACGCAAACCACTTACAGACGAAAAGCTAACCGAAATACTATGCGAAAAAGGCTACAACATTGCACGTAGAACCGTAGCAAAGTATAGAGAGCAGTTGAATATCCCGGTAGCTCGTCTTCGTAAGCAGATCTAATTCCCATAAAGCGATAAAAAAGCTATATCATCAGAACTTAATTAATGTCAACGCCGATATTCGTTTAACGTAATTTCAAGCGATCTTTAATGTAAACCCAAATCAATTCATGAAGAATTTATCGCAAGCCTTATCAATTCTTTTCCACCCACTATGGATGCCACTTTTAGGTACTTTTCTTTTGTTGAATTATACTGAATATTTTGCACTTTATTCAAAAGATGCCCATCGGGTAATTTATGTTATTGTGGCCACAAGCACGTTAGGCCTTCCACTAATGATGCTTCCCATTTACTTGTACAGAAAAAAGATCAAATCATTGGAACTCAATGAGCGGTCGGAGCGGATTATTCCATTGCTCATCATGACAATTTTTTATTACTTTTCGTTTCACACCTTAAGCAATTTAAATGCTCCAGTATTGTTAAGAGAATTTATTCTGGGAGTATTTTTCTCAACTTTAGTTGCTACAATCGTAACCGTAAAAACAAAAATCTCTTTACATTCCATCGGTTTAGGCGGTGTGACTGCTTTGTTGGTTTTTATTCCGCTTTATGAAAGTGGCAACACCGAGATATTGTTGATGCAAGCCATTCTAATTTCGGGATTTGTTTTTTCGGCAAGAATGTTTCTTCAAAAACATACATTATCTGAAATGTTATTTGGATATTTCCTCGGATTTTTAACCATGATGTTAACCATGGTATTGTTCTAACTTATGAAATCAAAATATGTCAAAATCAAAAAAAACATCAAAACACAATCAAAATATTTCTTCAGCAGAAATCTATGATCGGATACTGAAATTTCTGAACGATAACGTAGGAAAGTCATACAATTATAAACAAATAGGTCGAGCTATCGGTCTATGGGAAGGTCAATATCGCGACAAGATTGTTGAGATACTGGAAAGCCTAGTAAAAAGTTCTTTGGTTGAATATCAAGATCGAGGCAAATACATTGTAAAGATTAAAGAGCGAGAAGTTGAGGGAATAATCCAAATCCCACGACGAGGGCCGGCAACTCTTGTTACGGATCAAGGAGAAGAATTTTCGGTTCCTTATTCCAATCTTAATAAATCTCTTCCTGGCGATCGTGTTAAGGCATTTGTTTATGCGGGACATAAGTACAAAGCTCCGGAGGTGGAAATTATTCAAATTATCAAGCGAGCTAAGGAAAATTTTGTTGGAGTTATTGAAGTTTCACAAAACTTCGCATTTTTAGTACCCGACAACAATGCTCTTCCGGTTGATATATTTATTCCTAAAGAAGAAGTTCTACGCACTAAAGCCAAAAGTGGACAAAAAGTAGTTGTAAAAATTAAAGATTGGCCTGAAAACGCCCACAATCCAATTGGCGAAATTGTAAAAGTACTGGGACAACCGGGTGAGCACAATGTTGAAATGCATGCTATTCTTTACGAATTCAACTTGCCCTATGAATTTCCCCCAAAAGTTGAAAAAGAAGCCAACGCCATACCGGAAGAGATACCTGAAGAGGAAATTGCTCGTCGACGTGATTTTAGAAATGTATTGACTTTCACCATCGACCCGGAAGATGCTAAAGATTTTGATGATGCTATATCAATACAAAAAACAGAAAAAGGGTTATGGGAAATTGGTGTCCACATTGCTGATGTGACTCATTATGTAAAACCCGGTTCGGAGCTTGACAAAGAGGCATTCGCCAGGGCAACCAGCGTGTATTTGGTCGATCGGGTTGTGCCGATGCTTCCGGAACGATTATCCAATGGAATATGCTCGTTACAACCCAACACCGACAAACTTACCTATTCAGCAGTCTTCACTATGACCGATAATGCAGAGGTTGTTGATTATTGGATTGGAAGAACCATAATAAACTCTAATCGCCGTTTCACCTATGACGAAGCGCAGGAGCGCATCGAAAGAGGTGAAGGTGACCTATCCCAGGAGTTGAACATTTGTCATCGCTTGGCTCAAATACTTCGTAAAAATCGACTCGCAAGCGGAGCAATTAATTTTGAGCGAAGCGAAGTAAAGTTTAAACTCGACGAAAAAGGAGCACCCATTGGGGTATATTTAAAAGAGAGTAAAGAAGCCAATCAGTTAATCGAAGAGTTTATGTTGTTGGCTAATCGATATATAGCACAGCATATTTTGGTGCTATCGCGAGACGGACAGCTTAAAACCTTTGTATATCGAGTTCACGACAAACCCAATCTGGAAAAGTTAGCACGCTTTGCACGTTTTATACAACGTTTTGGACAAAAAATCGATATTACCGATAACATCTCCCTTTCGCGCTCCATCAATACACTTTTAGACAATAGTCAGGGAACTGCCTGGCAAAATGTTGTGGAGACATTAGCGGTTCGAACCATGGCACGCGCAGAATATTCCGCCAAAAATATCGGTCACTATGGACTTGCATTTGACCATTACACCCATTTTACAAGCCCCATACGCCGTTATCCCGACATGATGGTGCATCGACTTCTAACTCGATATATGGAAGGTCAAAAGTCACTTTCTTTTAAACAGGTTGACGATGAATGTAAACACTGCTCCGAGCGGGAAGTATTGGCTACATCAGCAGAACGCGCCAGTATTAAATACAAGCAGGTGGAATATTTGAAGGATAGGATCGGTGAAGAATTTGATGGTGTTATTTCAGGAGTTACCAATTGGGGGCTCTATGTCGAGCTTGAAGGAAATGCCAGTGAGGGTATAGTGTCGCTTCAAACTCTTCACGACGATTATTACATTTTTGATGAAGACGAATATTGTCTGATCGGACAACGAAACCCTAAGGTGTTTCGCTTAGGCGACACAGTCAGGATTCGTGTTGTAAACGCCAATCTACTGAAAAAGCAACTCGATTTTGAAATGATTGAAAATTTTACTCAACACAAAAAATCCGATTTTGACCATATCAACACAAACGTCTCACGTGGAGAAAAATTGACAGGTCGGAAGCCTAAGAACAAGATATCTAAAATTAAAGAAAAATCACGTAAAAGAAGAAGATAATAAATATTATGGAAATTTTTCGAGATAAAAATTCTTTGATAACCCATATCAAATCAATAAAAGACAGTGGAAAAACTATTGGGTTTGTTCCAACCATGGGAGCTTTACACGAGGGTCATTTATCGTTGATACGCACTGCCCAACAAGAAATCGATGTTGTAGTGGTGAGTATTTTTGTGAATCCCACACAATTTAACAACAAAGAAGATCTTCGGTTATATCCTAGAAAAGAGGCCAGTGATTTAGAAAAGCTCCAAGCCATTCAATGCGATGTGGTTTTTGTCCCCGACGAACAAGAAATGTATCCTGAACCGGATACACGAGAGTTCGATCTTGGCCACTTTGCCCATGTGATGGAGGGCAAGTTTCGACCCGGACATTTCAACGGTGTGGTTCAAATCGTCACCAAACTATTCGACGTAGTTCAACCCCACAAAGCTTATTTTGGACAAAAAGATTTTCAGCAACTAGCTATAATTCAATATATTACTAAAAAGTTGGGGTATTCAATAGAAATAGTCCCCGTTCCAACTGTTCGGGAATCCGACGGGTTAGCCATGAGTTCTCGCAATGAGCGGTTGACTCCGGAACAACGAGCTATAGCTCCGTTGATATATAAAACACTGCAAAATGCAGTTTTAAAGCAGAAATCTCTATCGGTTTCGGAGTTGGAACTTTGGGTTACGGAACAAATAAATCAGCTTCCATTCCTTCGAGTTGAATATTTTCAGGTGGTGAATTCCGAAACGCTGCTTCCGATCAATAACTGGCATGAAAAATGTAAGATAATAGGTTGCATTGCTGTATTTTGTGGAGATGTGCGTTTAATCGACAACATTTTTTTTTAATTAACTTTGCAACCAATTCAGATTTTATGTTCATAGAAGTAGTAAAATCAAAAATTCATCACGTCAAAGTCACTGAGGCAAACCTTCATTATGTGGGCAGTATTACCATCGACGAAGCCTTGATGGAAGCAGCTAACATTATCGAAAACGAGAAGGTTCAGGTTGTGAATCTAAACAATGGAGAGCGTCTCGACACCTACGTAATTAAAGGCGAGCGGAATTCGGGGGTGCTGTGTCTTAACGGTCCGGCTGCTCGAAAAGCCCAAGTGGGAGATACTGTGATAGTTATATCATACGCCACGATGGATTTTGAAGAGGCAAAAAACTTTAAGCCAACAGTGATATTTCCCGATTCACAAACCAATCAGCTTTTATAGTGAAGAGGAAACTTACACAAACCTTTAAATTTCTTTTTTTTATAAGCCTTGGAATCTTTCTTTTCTGGAAGGTTTATAAAGATCAGCCCGTTGAAGAGTTGATAGATGCTGCCACTAAGATCAATTATTTGTGGATATTCTTTGCAGTCATCATAGGTCTCTTAAGTCATGTAATCCGAGCAATTCGTTGGGCCTATATTTTTGAGTCGATGGAAAAACCACAGAAGCCATCCTTGCTTTATCATTCGGTAATGATTGGTTATCTGGCAAATTTTGCTTTTCCCCGAATGGGAGAATTGACTCGTGCAGCGGTGGTAAAGAAATACGGAAATGTACCATTTTCAACCGCGTTTGGAACCATTATCACCGAACGAATTGTTGATATGGTTGTATTGGGTGCCCTTACTGTTGTGGGGTTTTTGTTTCAACCACAATTTTTTAAAACTTTCATAAGCAATAACCCCGGAGTTTCAGAGAAAGTTGCGGCAATTTTCACATGGCAAACCTTGGTAATTGCAGTCTTTCTGATTCTTTCTGCGGGTATTATTTTGGGCATAGTAGTAAAAAAGATAGGTGTTTATAAGGGATTGATGGGAAAATTTTTCGAAAAACTAAAAACCCTTCGCGACGGCCTTTTTTCTATTATGACGTTGAAACGTCCAACGCAATACATAATTCTTTCGCTCCTGATATGGGGATTGTATTTCCTAGGAATGTTGATTGTCAAACCCGCCTTTGCATCGCTGGGAATGAATGTTCTGACCACCACCCAAATTTTGGCAGTTTTCCTTATGGGAAGCTACGCTATGCTAGCTCCTGTTCAAGGGGGAATTGGAGCATATCACTTTATGGTGATTGTATCGTTGGTGATATTCGGAATCGACGATGCAACCGCCCGTTTATTTGCACTCGTGGTTCATGGTGTCAATGTGGTTGTCATTGTTTTGGGGGGGCTAATAAGTCTGATTGTTTTGAACTATTCCGAAACCGGATTTTATCAGATATCAACTCAAAGCAAAATAGAACATAAACAGGTTGAATTATGAAACATTTAGAAATTATCCAATCAAAAATTCATACCATAGATACGATACAGCCGCTATTAGCCATGTGGCGCTTCAAATCGGAGAAGATTGTTTTTTCCAACGGATGTTTCGACATATTGCACCGAGGACATGTGGAATATTTATCTAAAGCAGCCGATTTGGGGAAACACCTTATAATTGGTTTAAACACAGATGCTTCGATAAAGCGAATCAAAGGCCCATCGCGTCCGGTTCAGGATGAAAACGCACGCAGCATAGTTCTGGCATCGCTTCGTTTTGTGGATGCTGTTATTTTGTTTGATGAAGATACTCCTTATAATTTGATTGCTGCCGTGAAACCTGACATTTTGGTCAAGGGCAGCGATTACAAACCCGAAGAGATTGTCGGTTATGATATTGTAACCAAGAATGGAGGGGAAGTTGTCACCATCGATTTGGTGGAGGGATATTCAACCACAAATATTGTCAACCGATTGTCGAAGGGATAATTTATTGTTTTAATAATCCCAATAGTGATTGAAAATGGAAGTACGCAATCCGAACAAAATCATTTGTTGTTTTGTTGGATTGTCCACGTCTCCGTGGTTGCGTAACAAATAACCCGCATATAAATTCAGGTTGTAGGCAGGGTTTATGAGATAGGAAACAGTTACTTCCACATGCTTTAAGATTTTTTCTTTAGCTTGAAAAAATCGATTGTTGTATTCCTGTGCATAAGTGGAATAGGGAAGAAACAAATCGTTCCCATAATTTAGGCCGGCGGTATCTGAACCATGCCTGGCGTAAATGTTTTTAATTTCGATAAAAAAACGATTGAAATTATATCGAAGAATCGTTACCGATTCGGCAAAATTTGCTCCTAATGGATGTGCCAGGGGTTGATTGTAATGGGCATAATTGTTAACAGGGAAAGTGTGAGAGTACATAAATGGTCGTGCCAGATTAATTTCCGTTTGAAAGTCGAGATGCTTTATCCGAAAAATATCAAATGTTTTAATTCCGGCTTGAATAGCCCATTTGTTGGCATACCAACCGGTTTGGTTTCGGAGTTCATCGATTTTAAATTCATCGAATGCAATTTGTCCGTAAAGAGCAGTGTTTTTAAAAAGTGTGATTTTGCCGGCAGCACCAACCATCATATTGTCCGGAGAACCCACCGACCATTCAACCGGACGTAGATAAATCACCGGATTTGCATATTGAAAATCGAAACCTCGATATCCCAAGGAATCGCGATCTTGCCAAATTACCGATTCAAACAAAGATATGTTAAGCCACGATGTAACGTTATAACTCAGGTATTGAAAGGCTCCCCATTTTTTTGTGTTTGCAGCAATGTCGGGTAAACGTCCGCGCAAATGTTGAAATTGAGCCCAAAGATTGACATATTTTATTCGCCAAAAATCGGTGGTAATTTTTACATAAGGATAATTGAATGAGTTATCGCTCAAAATTAAAGAGCGATATCCGTCGCCAAAAAAGTTTTTTCCCGATCCTAATTGAAAGGTAAAATATTTCGATGGAGAATAGGATACGTATGCTTCAGAAAAATAGTAATCGTAACCGTTGGGATTATCGTCGTAGGGCTTGGCGATTCCTTGTCCCGGAATTACTCTTTGAGTCAATTGTTGAATTTGCAAGGTCCGGAAATCGTTAAATATCGATTGATTCTCCGTAAATAATGTTCCCACAGCAATTTGTTTTCCAAGGGAAATTGTCACGTTTGCACCGCGGGTATTTATCCACGAATAGTCATCGTAATCATTGTCACGTGCGAGTTCGAAATTGATTATAGGGTCAATAGTCAATTTTACATCGTTTTTCTCGAAATCAATGAAATGTTTTTTAAAGACCCATCGAGCAAACTTATTATCTGAATTTAAAGGATAAAGAGTATCACGAGACACAATGGTGTCGGTTTGATGAGAAAGATACGGTTTAACGCCGGTGTGAAAACGATACTCTTTTTGATAAAGATAGCGATCAATATTTTGGTATGGGTTGTTAATAAGGGTGTTGTGTGGGGCTTGTGCTTTAAGGCTTTGAGATAAAACAGCAGCCAAAAACAACGTAAAAAACGATTTTGGATAGGTAATCATGTGTTTAATTGCTGTTTCAAAAGATGTTTGCCTTTGAAATGATTAATAATGTTGGGTATGGTGACCACAAAAAGTGCAAAAATCAAAATGACAGCTGCAAATGTTTTTGCTCTAAATTCTTGAAAGATTAATGCAATTCCAATTAAGAAAATTTGACCTGAAGCAATGATCAAGGTTGCTTTAGTGTGCGATAAACCTAAGTCAACTAATAGATGGTGAACATGACGTTTGTCGGCTTGAAAAGGACTTCTTTTCCGGTATATCCGAATGATAAAAACTTTGAGCATATCAGCTAGTGGAATGGCTATAAAACCAATGGCAACCACCGGAGATAAACGTACCGGAATCGGATGCGTATAATTTCCACCACGTTCGATAAAGTAAACGGTAATAAAAGCGGTAATAAATCCCAACATTAAAGAACCAGTGTCTCCCATAAAAATTTTTGCAGGAGTGAAATTAAACCTAAGAAATCCTAACACCGCTCCGAGTAAGGATGTTATGAGTATTAGGTATTGATAAGTCACCGGGTTTTTCTCAAACCAAAACCATAAGCCAAAAGCGCAAAGCGAAACGGAGGTCAGAGTTCCGCAAAGCCCATTGATTCCATCAATCAGGTTATACGCATTGATGATTACTAAAAAAACAAAAATAGTGAAAAGAATGCTTAATAGAGGATGGATGGTTGTGATTCCAAAGATGCCGTAGAAACTGGTTATGCGAATGTTCCCCAAAATCACAGGGATTGCAATGGCGAGGGTTAACCCCATAAACTTTGTTCCTGCTGAAATGGCCGAAACATCATCTTTCATTCCGATAAAAAAGATCAAGATGGCTGAAAATAAAAAATATTGCATGTTGGGGAATTCGGCAAAATTGCTAAAAAGAATAAACGACAAAATGAAGCCCATAAAAATACCCAGGCCGCCTAAATTTGGGACAATTCCTCTATGTGAGCTTCGTTCATTGGGTTTAGCTACGAGTCCTTTGGCAAAAGCTAATTGCACAATGATAGGTATCACCAACGAGGTTATGATAAAGGCTGTGCTGAATGCCGAGAATAATAAAACAATAGCTTTCATGATACAACAAAAATACTAATACAATTGAGCAGCCGATAATCATTCATTAAAAAAAAAAATATTTTCATCAAAATCGTATAAAATATTTTTCGGGTGAGGGTAAATTCTTGAATAAACGTTTGGGCAATTTGTTGTTTGGAAAGGCAATGGCAAGAAGCGTCAGAAAAAGAATTTTTATATCAACCCACAACGACATGTTTTGTTGATACCAAAGTTCTAATTCTCCTTTGTACGGAGCCACAATACGTTCGTATGCTTCAACCTCTCGCCCCTTGTATTGATTTAACACAGCTTCTTCATCGCGAAAAACCACAGACCCAATTCCCGTTAACCCGGGTTTAATGTCGTAAACTTTCTCTTGGATTTGAGACGGATAACGTAAGAAATCTTTCTCCATCAAAGGTCTTGGCCCGACAAGCGACATATCACCAATCAAAATGTTAAGGAATTGAGGAATCTCGTTGATTTTGGTTTTTCTTAAAAAGCGGCCAAAAGGTAAAACCCGTGGATCGTTTTTGAGAGTAATGCTTCCGGTTCCTAAATTTGGACTATTTTTCAACATCGTGGCAAACTTGATGATGTTGAATTGACGATTTTTGTATCCGATTCTTTTTTGAAGATAAAACACCTTATGTTCGCCGGTTAACAAAAGTATGATGATAACCGGAATGAGAAAGGGCATCAAAATTAACAGGGCGGTAAATGAAAATAGAATATCAAAAAAACGTTTAAATATCGGATACATAATTTTACATTTTTGAATCTAGACCTTTGCCGGTTTCATGATGAGAAAAGTTTGGCAAATATTGTTTTAATACTTCAACGACGTCTGATTTAGTAATGCTGGTTGAGAGGAAAAGTTTATTTAATTGATTGATGATTTTTTCAATTTCAGAAATAGGTCTTGGTTTTTTATTGACAACCACTCCCAGCGATTGAAAACGATTCAGGTCAAGGAGTTCATCATCCACAAAAAATTCTTCGTAAGGTTTTTCGCCGGAGGTGTCGGAGTCGAAGAGATAAATCGGATATTTATTAGAATTTTGGAGTTGATCTTGGGCTTTTATTCGGGCTTCTTCTTCCGAAGTACAGATGTCGGGAGTGTAACCTAAGTGTTGAAGTAAATCAATAGCAATGGTTTCAAACGAAATCATATCCTTATCGGGGTCAAGTTTTGGGAAAAATATTTCACCCGAATTGCCAAGCAACGATGCAATAAGGCATAGCTCCCCCGATTCACGCGGGGAGACAAAGAAACGTCGTATGTTTCGCGGACACGACCAAGGTTGTTTTTTCGAAAGTCGCTCAAGAAATCCGGCTGGAAGCGAGCCGTTGGAAAATGCCACATTAGCAAAGCGAGCCGTGGTGATAGGAACGGTTGATGAGTACGAGATTAACAACTCTTCCATCAGTTTTTTGCTTGCGCCCATAATGTTCACCGGGTTGGCCGCTTTATCGGTTGAAACGCAAAAGAAATGTTCTACCGGTGTTTCAGAAATTTGTTGAATCAGTTTAAATGTCCGGAAAACGTTGTTTTCTATCATGGCTTCAATCGAGAAAACATCTTTTTCGCTACGAACATGTTTATGGGCTGCAAAATTCGATACAATATGAAAAGGCCCGTGAAAATCGAGAATCTTTTTAAAAACCGGGTCTGAAAAATTCACCGGATAGGTGATAAATGTCTCCGGAATGTGATAATCAAGCGAGCTACGTAAATCTCGAACCAACTCTGTTAGACCGTTTTCGTTGATATCAACCACTACCAATTTTCTCGGCTTATATTTCAGAAGAGCTTTAATATACCACGATCCAATGGTTCCGGCTCCACCGATGACCAATACGTTTTTTTCGTTAATATTTTCGGAAAGCTGAATATTAAATTGCTTTAAATCCGGAGCCAAAAGGCTTTCCTTGCGATGTGTAATATGGGTTTGTATGAAGTTCTCAAGTTGGTCGAATGGAATCATAGGTTTTTAAATATTTTTCGTGATAGGTCGAGATTAACAAGAGCGATTTTTACGATAACCTTCAATTATTGGGCTGCTTGGAATGTTCACAACACGATCGGCAAACCATTCCGCATTGTGTAGATTTGTGTGCCGACAATGTTTAAACATGGGCAATCGAGTCATCATTTCCCAAAGTGGTCGGGTCATAACGTTTTGATTATTTGAAAATTCTAGAAATTCGTCTCGCTCTTTGCGATTGTTGAATAGGATGGCATTGAGCCAATAATTTGATTTTGAATTAGCCGGCTCAGAAAAAAAGCGATAAGGGGTTTGTGCAAAGAATTGTTGGTAAGCGTGAGCGATAGCTCGTTTTTTTTCTAACAATAATGGCAGTTGTTCAATTTGTGCACAACCTAATGCTGCTTGAATGTTTGTGAGTCGATAGTTGTAGCCAATTTCATCGTGTACAAATTCCCATCGGTGGGGAACTTTGGCTTGCGTGGTGAGATGTTTTGCTCTACGGGCAAGCTTTTCGTTGTTGGTTAGAATCATTCCCCCACCACCGGTGGTGATGATTTTGTTGCCGTTGAAGCTTAAAATGCCCATAATTCCAAAAGTTCCAGTATGTTGATTGTTGTAGTAACTTCCAAGGCTTTCCGCAGCATCTTCAACGCAAGGAATGTTGTGTTTTGCACATAAGGCAACCAACCTGTCAATTTTCACCGGAAAACCAAAGGTGTGCATGGGCACAACGGCTGCTATTCGCTTGCTAGTTTCAATTTCGTAGCATTGCCCATCCTTTCCGATATAGGTTTTTTGCAATAAAAATTCTTCGAGTGAATCAACCGAAATACCCATGGTTTCGGGGTCAACATCAACAAAAAAGGGTTCGGCGCCGGTGTATGAAATTGCATTTGCAGTGGCGATAAACGTCAATGGTTGTGTAATCACAATGTCGCCGGGTTTTACACTTGCAAGTAGCAGCGCAATGTGTAGTGCGGCTGTTCCGTTCATTGCTGCCACCGCATATTGGGCACCGGTGAAATCGGCACAGGCTTTTTCAAATCGGTTAACAAACTCACCCACGCTCGAAACAAAGTTTGTGTCGATACATTCTAACAAATACTGTTTCTCATTTCCTATAAAACGGGGTTCGTGTAGGGGAATAAATTCAGTAGGTTCGTTAAACGTGTTCCGAATGAATTGGATAATTTTTTGAAAATCGTGATTCATACAATATGCAATAAAAGGATTAATCACCCCCTAGCCACTGCCAAATTAGACCGATATATTCATGATAGATACGCTCCATGTTCACCATGTTCTGACTTGAAACTAAAAGAAATGTTCTCCAGTCGGACGAATTGCTTTTAAAAATGTAATTAGTAGGAGCCGGAATGGGGTGTTGAATGCCAAAAGATTGGAAATAGCGGATCGCACGGGGCATATGGATGGCATCGGTAACCAAAATCAGTGGAATGTGAGAATCGTATTTTTTTGTGTACTGAAGAGCTTCGTTTTTTGTGTTGTGGGCTGTTGAAATGGTATCAATTCGAGTTGAGTCGATTCCTAAGCTTAAGGCTGATTTCATAAGTGTTTCTGCATGGCTAACCGGGTCTTTTCCGGGATATCCCGAAAAAATGATCGTACTTAGATGATTTTGTCGCATAAGTCGAATTCCTTCCAAAAGCCGACCTTGAGAGATTGGATTTAAATGTCCGGTAACCGGTAACCATGTTGCCGATGTGTGTCCGCCTCCTAAAACCAGAATGTTGATTCGTCGATTTTTTAAACTGTCGGGAAGTTCAATTAACGGTTGATACTGTTTTTCTAAAACGTTTATGAAGGGACGAGAAGTGAAAGTTAATGAATTGATTAATAAAAATACAATGGCAAATAATATTATAAATGTTGAGGCTCGCTTTCGTTGAAATAAGCGCAAAACAGAGTAAAATATCAAGAGAAGAAAAAAAAGTTGTAATGGATTTTTAATTATTTCGGCAACTATTCGCATCTCAAAAATTAAATTTATCGATTAGGATAAAATAGGCAAATTTCATGTATTCCATTAACACCATTTGACGGCTGTATTTTTCAAGCCACCATTGTTGAGGAATAAAGCGCTTATCGTTGGTGGGTTGGTAAATAAATCGGAAATCAGTATTTAGCTTTTTGTTGAAATACTCAAGCAAAAACTGTATCCGACGCATGTGGTAGGGGCTTGAAACAACTATTACTTTTTGAATTCCGGGGATTGTTTTCAGCTGATTTAAAAATTGATAGGCCTCTTCGGCTGTGTTTTGAACCGGTTGGTGGAAACATACAATACTACTATCAGGTACTTTTAGCATCCGAAGAATGTTCTGAGTTGGGGTTGTTTTATTGGAGTTATTATAAATGGAAAAAAAATAGATTTTGGGCGCATAACCGGTGCGATATAGATTAGCAGCAAATTCTGTGCGGTATGAATCTCCCAAAAAAAGAGCAATGGCGTCGGCTTTTTCTATAGGAGTTTCCACACGCAAAAACCTGCCCGGGTAGATAGCAAGCAGAAGAAAAAGGGAATAAACAAAAACTACTATTTTAAAAACGCGCTTCATTCTACGACAAAGGTAAAAAGAATCGATTTATTGAGCAGCGAGCTTTTCACAATAAATTGTTAAAATGGAATATCGGGAAGGTTTTTAAACCATCGTCGATGAAGTTGGTTTTGAGGGAATGGTAACGACCACGCTGTAAGTAGGATTATTTTTAGGTCGGTAATCATGGATAGATTTTCCTGATACCACATTTCAAGTTTTGCTTTGGTTGGGAAAATAATCGTTGTGTAGATCGTTGTTGGATCACCGCCCAATTTTTGCACAATGGAGGCTTCGTCGCGAAAAATCAATGAGCTTATTCCGGTGATTCCCGGTTTTTGGTTGTAGATCCGATATCGAATTTCGGGATCAAAACGCATCCATCCTTTTCGTACCATGGGGCGTGGACCAACAAACGACATTTGTCCGCATAGAACGTTAAACAATTGAGGGAGTTCGTTGATCTTGGTGAATCGGAGAATTCTTCCTACCGGTAAAACCCGGGGATCGTTTGAGAGGGTAATGGTACCGGTTCCCATTTTAGGACTATCCTTCAGCATGGTTACAAATTTCCAGATTTTGAAGGGCTTGTTTCTATGGCCAATTCTCGTTTGAAAATAGAACACCCGATGCTCCCCGGTTAAAAGAAGAAGGATAATGATAAGTAACAGTAACGGAGAAAGTAAAACTATTGCAAGAAAGGAAAAAGTGATATCGAACAATCGTTTTCCAAATTTCTGATACATTAGAGTTAAATTTATTGAGCCGTGTAACCCCCATCAATGAAGAGTACAGTTCCGGTTATCCACCGTGAAGCCGCTGAAAGAAGAAAAACGCATCCATTGGCGACATCCTCCACCGAACCGATTCCTAATGGATGTTTGGCTTTTACTTTTTCGAACAATTCCGGATCTTGGCTGTAAAAGCTTCCTGCTGAGAGAGGTGTTTCAACCACACCCGGTGCAATGGCATTCACGCGTATGTTTTTTTTTGCTAATTCTATCGATAACGACTTTACCATGCCATGGATAGCACCTTTTGACATTGCATACATCGATTTAGCGCTTTCGCCCACACTGCCCATTACCGATGAAATTAATACAATGCTTGCTCCTTTGTTTGAAAAAAGTCCGTTTTTTACCAAAAGACGAATAAGCTCATAGCCCCCATAAACGTTTACATCCATCAGTTGTTTTACTTTTTCGGGGGTAGAAAAAGTTAATGGAAGAGTAGCCGAAATTCCGGCCGAATGAACTAATCCATCCAGCGTTACATCCATTTTTTTTAACTCTGCAATGGTTGATTCGATTGCTTTCGGATCGGAAAGATCAAGCGAAACAATTCGGTTGTCGTTAGGTGAAATTGTTTGGCAGTTAGTTTCCTCGAGTTTTTCTGTGTTCCGAGCCAAAAGAATTATTTTTGCTCCCTGTTGGCTTGCGCTAATGGAACATTGCCGCCCGATTCCTGAAGAGGCGCCGGTTATCAAAATTGTCTTGCCCTCAAGGCTAAATGGGTTCATACTTCTACAATTTCGCTAATCTTACATTCATTGAGGGTTAGAACAGCCGATGCCCACGACATCCCAACCCCAAAGGCACTGAGAAGTAATGTTTTGGGTTGGTCAATCTTATCCCGAAGCTCACTAATGATGGTAATTGGAACCGAAACTGATGAGGTGTTACCAAATTTCGAAATGGTGGAAGGAACCTTTTGGGGATCTAATTTTAGTTTCTTAACAAGATAGTTATTCATGTAAATATTAGCCTGATGGAATACAAAATAATCTATCTGGTCAACGCTTTTTTGCGAAAATTGAAGAATGTTCTTAAAATCATTGGGAACTTCGCGGATAACGAAATTAAAGACATCGGCACCGTTCATATAGCCATGCTCTTCAGAACGAATATTTCCATACTCATCGACAACTTTTTCGGTCACAGTTTCTTTAGAGCTTATTTTTCGATATCCGCCGGCCGGAATCATTATCAAGTCGTGACGCGAGCCGTCTGAATTCATTGAGAACCAGCTGTCGCCATATTTTTCATTGCGTTCAATTAGAGCAGCTACTCCGGCATCGCCAAAAAGGAAGGCGGTATTTCTGTCTTTGGGTGAATATACTTTTGATCGTGTTTCACCGTCGAGTACTAGGGCTTTCCGGAGATTGCTTTGTTGCATAAGGCTATAAGCAACGCTTAATCCGTAGATAAATGCAGAACAACCTAAATTTATGTCTAGGGCAATGGTATTGCTTGATAACTTTAGCCGGTCTTGTAAGAGGAAGGATGTTGCCGGCATTCGATAATCGGGGGTTTGTGATATAAACAGTAAAAGATCGATTTCATTTCGATCAATGTTATTGTCGGAGAACAGTTTTTCGGCAGCAGCGTAACATAGATCCGACGATGTTGTATTTTCATCGGTGAAACGACGTTCATAAATCCCGGTTTTCTCAACAATTTCCTTTACTTGATCAGCAGGAAAGTGTTGGGTATATTCGAGATTTTTAATTACTCTTTTGGGCACAGCTCCAGCCATAGATGATATGCCAACACCCCGAAATTGAATATTTGCCATAAACCTTAGGTTAAGCTTGTTTACGACGTTTTATTTCTTCCCACAAATCGTTTAATGTTTGCAATTTACGAAAATCGGGGGTTTCAATGATTACCCCGTATTCTTCGTCGAGCATGGCAACAACCGATAGGTAGGCCAAAGAGTCCCATTCGGGATAATCTCTAAACTTATCGTTTAGATTTAAATCACGGTCACTGATCTCTAAAGTGGCTTTAAATTTTTCTATGAATTCCTTTTCCATAGCAAGAGAGTTTTTACTGTAAAACAATTATCAATGAAATAAGTTCTCACTTCGTTTCGATGATTTTAGCAGGGTTGCCATGATATGTTTTCCCATCAACGGTATTTCTCATTACAACGCTTCCGGCACCAATTCGGGTTTGATTTCCGATGTTGATTTGCTGTAATACAGTGGCACGCGTTCCAAAGTAGTTTTGGTCGCCTACAGTAACTTCGCCGGAAAGACGAGTTTCCGGTTGAAAAACATTGTAATTTCCTACTACAACATCGTGTCCAAATGTTATTCCTCCATTTAGAATGTTAAAGTTACCTAAACGCACGTTGCAACTAAATCGGCAGTTAAAGGTAATAATGTTTCCCACACCCATAGAAAAAGAACTTTCATCGAAAAAAAGAACATTGGGAGCAATGAGGTTTGGGAAGAAAATGTTTGGGTTAGTGATTTTTCCCGGAATGCTTTTCAATTTTTGAGTTAAAGCAACACCAATCACTAAACCAAGAGGTGTAGGCCATGAATTATATTCATCAGAATCGCCAAGAACCTTTCCATACCGAAGGACAGTTCCTTTGGGGATCGAATAATCAAAATATCCGATGAATCGATAGGTTGGTTTTACCTTGTTAATGTGGTTTATCAAACAGGCTAATTCATGTCCAAAACCTCCGGCGCCCACAATTGCAATATCAATCATAGAATTAAATATTAAAATGTGAGGTTATAATTTTATAAATATGTTCGGTTGTATAATTCTCCAGTAAAAAACGATAGCCATTTTCTCCCATCCATGCGATTTTTTCCCGATTTCGATTGAGTTCATCGAGGTTTTGGCAAAATCCATCCAGATCGCCGCTGACAGACCATAGGCCAAAATGATTGGCAGAAGCAATTTCGCCCATATCGGTGGCTCGGTCGGTGGCTAATAATACAGGCTTTTTCAATTCAAGATAATTCAACAATCGCGATGGGAAGTTGGGAATGGTGAAATCAGGATTTAATAAAATCAAACCAATGTCGGATGCAAAAACTAATCGATCGTATTTTTCGCGAGGCAGGAAATCAAAAAAGAGAGCATTGATGGGAGAGTGTTTTTCAAAGAATTGTTTCACTTTTATAGCTTCAGTACCGTTTCCGCACACAATAAAAAAAACATCCAGACGATTTAAGTAGTGCTGCAGGATTTTTAGTAAAAAATTGATTCCCTGTGGTTTCCCAAGATTCCCGCCAGAGATTACCACTAAAGCGTTAGTTGGGATATTGTGTGTAGCTCTGATAGTGTTTTTATCCCAATCTGTTGGAATTGGCATTGGTTCAATGGCGTTGGGGCATATTTCTATTTTCTCAGGGTTCAGCGTTGGATTATGTTGTATCAGATAGCTTTTATTTTTGGGACTCATGCAACCAATGTAGTCGGATATTGCATATAGCTGCTTTTCTTTGTATCGGAAATAATGATATAACGGATTTTGTTTCGAAAGAATCTTTAAATCAACAGCATTTTGTGGGAAGATATCTTTCAGCAAAAGATAGGTTGTTGTTTTCGATTGTTTCTTCACTTTTCTTATAGTGTCGGTAAGGGTGATGGGTGGAGTTGAATAGAGAATCAAATCGAATGTGATATTTTTAAGGTGCTTCCGTATGGCTCGCCTATAGAGATAGCCAATTATCAATGTTCCAATGCCTTTTTCAAGAAAGTTTGCTTTTGTAATATTTGGAGTCCATACTTTCAATAGATGAACATTTTCATTACCGGTAAGATTTGTTTTTGTGTGAGTGCGCCGTTCGGCCGGTGAAACAATGTAAATATCATGACCTTTCAAAGCAAAAGTTCGTAACAGATCGGGATAAATTCCCCGATTTTTTAGACTACTTGCAGCAGAAGATAGAGAAAGGAAAAGAATTTTCATTTAATTTTTCGTCAGAATTTTTTTTAATGCTGTATAACATTTATCCCTTCGACCAAAATAATAAAAACGGATAGCGTTTTTGCTTAGTAATTATCATTATTTCTACCTAAAAGTTTTTCGTAAATCTCAATGTATTTGTTGATTTGGATATTTGGGTTAAAACAGGTTTCTGCTCTTTGACGGCACGCATCTTTATAGAATTCTTTTCCTCTGGATAAAACCGTTTCTACAGCCTTGGCAAGGGAGTTGATATCGCCTTTAGGGACAACAATTCCGGTTTTTTCATCGATTGCTTCCGGCGATCCTCCTGTTTGATAAGTTATTACGGGGGTGCCGCAAGCTAAGGCTTCTACATTTACGTTGGGGAAATTGTCCATATAGGTTGGATTCACAAAAACCTCAGCTTGTGAATAGAATAAAGCTAACTTTTGAATATTTTCAGTTCGTTCAATACCCCAAATTCCCTCGGGTAGGTCTTTTATTTGATTCTTTTTAAGACCAATTAATATTATCCCAACGTTGTTCGGTAGAAGATTACGTAATTTAATAAAGTCATCCAACCCTTTTCTTTTATTCCAAATATTTGAAACCCCAAGGATATACTTATCCCATTTCATGTTGCCATCCCAAAGCTTTGGTACATCTGTTTCTGATGGTTTAAAAACATTCAAATCGATGCTAGTATGAATGACAGTGGTTGGATATATATTTAAAAAAGATTCTGATAAATTATTATACAACCAATGACTTGTTGGTACGATAGTTATGCGTTTTATGCCTGAAAAGACAGATTTTTTTAGCTGAAAATTTCGAGTGCTATTGTCCAAAATCCAACTGCTAGGATATCCATGTTTGTTAGGGCATTTGTAACAGACTGTTTTCCATCGATAGCAATTAACTCCGTCGAAATAGCTGCAGTGTCCGGTAAATGACCAACAATCATGGATATTCCAAACAACAGGTTTTTCGGAAATTTTTAAATAGTCGAAAAGTTTTCCCACATGAATATAGTAACCATGAAGATTGTGTAGATGGATTATATCGGGATCAATGTTTTTGATTTTTTTAATTAAGATTTCGGTCGATTTTTTTGAGGCGAAGCCATGGTTATCAAATATTCGGGTTTGTATTCCATGTAAATATCGATCTAATTTATTTCCTATCTTTATGATGTTAGAATTAGAAGGACGAATGATTTGTCCTGCAATGTAACTTTCCCATCCCGCATTTTTTAACTGAAAACCAATTTCTTCAGCAATTCTGCCGGTGCTTCCTGTGTTAACTGTTGTATTGATTTGAAGGATTTTCATATAGTAAAGAGTTTGTAAATTTAACACCAATTTCATTTATATCAAACCGAGAACAAATTTTAGAAGCCTCTAAACCCATTTCTTGTCTGATGTTTGGATTATCAATCAATATTTGAAGATATTTTGCAAAAGAGAGATCATCAAAAACAGGAACTAGAAATCCATTAACCCCATGGATAATCATTTCAGAAGGCCCGGCAATGCAATCATAACTTACTACAGGAATACCTGCCGATAATGCTTCTCCCACTACATTTGGAAAGCCTTCTGAACTAGAAGTAAATGCAAAAATACTTGCTTTAAAATACCATTCTTCTATGTTTTTTACATAGCCTAACAGCTCCACTCGATCTTTCAGATTTAGCTCTTCAATTTGTTGTTGAAGTTTCTCCATATTTTTTTGTTTTTGTGCATCCCCTCCAATTATTACCAGTTTCCATTGTGGAGCATCAAGATTACTAAATATTTTTATAAGTCTATCGTGGTGTTTGGTTTCAATAAGTCTTCCTATGCTTAAAATAATATTTTCTTTCTCAATAGGCTTATTACTGTTTGGTTGTATTTTCTTTATAGGGTTGGGGATTACCAAAAGTTTTTCTTTGGGGAGAAATCGGGTGTAAATCTCTTTAGCTTTGTTTGTTTGTACAATTACAAATTTTGCTCTTTTATAAAGAACTTTTCTTAATAGCTCATCGATGGGTTTTAATCTTTTAAGAGGAGAACATCTATCGGACACAACCACAGGAATGTTTATCCCAATCGTCGCTAAAAGAATAAAATTGTTCCAAAGCTCGCCAAAACTTAATATTGCGACCGGAGATATTTTGCTAATTTTTCTTCGAATAAAAAAGAGTGTTTTTAAAGTGTACCAGGTTCTAAACTTATTGTTAAACTTAAAGTTTGGTTTATGAAGGGTGACATTAGAAGGGATAGGATAAAAAATCTCATTAGCACGACCGTATAAGATCAAATGAACATCATATTCATTGTTTTGAGACAAATAGTTAGCATATTCACTCATTACTCTTTCCATACCACCGGGGTGCAGTGTGGGAACTACCAAACAAATTTTTATTTGTTTCATATCAAAGGTTTAATAAATCTTCAACCATCCAAGCGTATGGATTGATAGACCCAGGGTGCCAGACAAGATTTTTGTCGTAATAGCCATAATCGCATTCACCTTCATCCACTCTAAATGCATAACCGATTTCTGCTATGAGATATGTTTCGTTGAAAGGTATTAAATCTATAGCCAGGGTTTGCATTTTAAGGGAGTTAGCAATCTTAAACCCGATCTCTATAGCTTTGATTGGGATTTTTGATCCATCGTAATCAATATTTCCTGCCCCAGATGCTCTAAAGTCATTTTTTCTTACAAAACGTTTCATGGCATAGCACCGATCACCAATAAATTGGAGTCTAAGGTCATATTCACAATTGGGTATAAAGTCCTGAAAATACACATATCCTTTCTCTCTGCCCTTTGCCCGTTCAATTTTATATGGTATGATAATGTGTGTTAATGGTTTAAGAACCTCCAACAAAGAATTTTTTTTCTGAGAATATTTACGGAGTTGTTCTTTAAAACTTCGAATTGGATCGAGTTGTCGAAACCCCCGCCCGAAAGCCTTATTGATTAATCGAACAGCATCTTTTTTCGTTCGAACTAATCTTACATTTGAACCTCCTGCCCCAACCCTTAATTTAAAAACGGCAGGAAAATGATAGGAATTAGCCCAGTTTAAAGCTTCTTGTCGTGTAAAAAACGCATAGGTTGGAACCAAGGGCAATTTTAAAGCTTCAAGTAGATATTTTTGCCCCAATTTATCATCAAAACACCAGTTAGACATCCAGTTAGGATAAACCTTTTTACCGGATTGCTCCAACGAAAACAAAAGTTGCTTGGCAAAAAGCACATCTTTGGGGTTAAAATGGTGAAAATGCCACATGAAAGCATCGCAATCCTCCAATTGCTTTATGATATCATTGCTATAGGCATTCACTATTTTATAGGGTATTTTTTGCTTTTCGCAATAATCAACCCATCCCTCGCTGTAGGATCCTTTATTGTGGTGTATTCCTATTTTCATATTCTTCGTTTTTATTAGTTTTATTGATTAGTTTTCCTAATTCAACACTGTTAAGAAACTCGACATCCGGCCAACGGTTTATTATTTCGTTTAAAAGTCTGTCTAATAACTTAAGTGAATTATCTCTATTGGATTGGTCAATAAATCCAACATAATTCAGTCGGTGAGTGGAAACAATCGCCGGTCTTTTTAAACAAAAGGCAAGGTTAATTTCGTTTAAACAAGAATTAACCCAATCTTTCCAAGGGCTTGTTGATGGCTCAAAAGAAGCATTCCTTACAAGATAGATTTGATTCTTTGGGTTTAGCTCTCCTGTAATATGTCTTACTTTAATAAATCCGTTATAATTACCTTTGGGAATAAGCTGATAATAGCTTCCCTGAATAAATCTGACAAAATTTTTGGAAAGAATGTTTTCAATTTCATCGTACCAAACATAATTTCCCGCAATAAATGATTCTGATTTATATCCGAACAGTTTTTCAAAAAGGATTAATCCTTCTTCAACAATTTGAATTTTCGACAATTTATCGTCTTCATTTTCAAACTCAAAGGGTACAACATAGTTGTTTCCTTGATCGATATTGTTAAGATGAAAAATTCCGGGCATACCCAAATCAAAAGCATACCGAGCTTCGGTTACATTTTTGCGTAAATCGTTTAAAAACCTATGAACATTCAAATGCTCCCGGCCGTGACTTTGAAAGTAGAACAACTTTTCACTCAACGCTTTCTTCCAAATTTCCCAATTTCGTGCGTGTTTTGGATATCGTTGAAATGTTTCGGTGACTAATTCATAATGGTATTCTTGAAAATCGGTCGCACGGATTTTATCAAAGTTGGGGTTAGCCACCAGGCAATTGACGGTAAAAACAGGGTTTTGTCCCTTTTGATTTTGTTTCGAAGCTAAAAGGTCAAGAAGAAAAGTTAAATCGTCTTCGCTTTCCAGCGAATCGTATTTTGTATAAATGGATCTATCAACAGGATATCCATCCCGAAGACATTTGATGAATATTTCTTTTGAGGGCATCCGTATGCTTCCCCAATCGTCGCTTTCGAACACAATAATCTTACGGTTGGTTTTCCAACCTTTTAAATTTCTCAAAATGATTTTAGTGGAATTCCAAACGTTATTCGGAGATACCATTTTTTTCTTCTGTAAATAGTTGACCAAGCTCCACACTTGTCATAAACTCAACATCGGGCCAGCGTTTGACAATTTGTTTTAATAGCAATTTTAGTTGGGCAAGACCGTTATCTCGATTTTTTATCTCTAATGAACCTATATAATTAACCCTATGAGTGCTGATGGTTGCCGGTTTTTTAAGTTTGAATGCCCATTGAATGTCATTTAAACAAGAATCGACCCAGTCGCGATTAATACTAGCAGACGGTTCAAAACCGGCATTTCTTGATAACGAAATTAATCCGTGTTTACTTTTTTTACCTAACCAATGAATTTTATATTTGAACTTGCCATTTCCTTGTGGTTCTTTCTGAAGTTTATTCAATGTAAGGTATTTGATTCCATGTTGAACAAGGACGTTTTCTAATTCCCAATTAAAAGGGCCGTTTGGAGGCACAAAAAAACTGGGTTTATAACCAAGTAGTTCAGAAAAGAGCCGAATACCGTCAGCAATAATTGTCTTTTGTTGTTCGATATCGGCTAATGAGTCAACAGCAAAGGCCTCCAGATATTCGTGGTTTATACGTGGTGAAGATATTCCCCATAATCTTTGGTTAAAAGCTAACAAAGTTACTTCATTACCATTTTTCAAATCGTTTAGCCAACGAATTACATTAAGGTGCTCCCGTCCATGATATTGTGGAAAAAATAATCGGTCTTCCATTCCTTTTTGCCATAGGGAATAGACCCTGTCGTGGTTTGGATAGCGTTTTAATGTGGCGGTGAAGGGTTCATAGAAATATTCAGTGAAATGATTTTGTTCTATTTTTTCAAAATCAGGATTTGCTACAACGCAAACAGCCGTAAAGACCGGGTTTTTCCCATTTTTGTCTGACACTGACGATAATACCTCGAACAAACATTCAAGGTCGTCGTTATTTTCGAGTGAATCAAGACGGTTGAACTGTGACTGATCGACCGAAATCCCATGTTTTAAGAGGGTTTCGTAAGCGGCTTTTGATGGCATTCGTATCGAACCCCAATCGTCGCTTTCAAATACAACAATTTTGCGATTGGTTGTCCATCCAATCGAGTTGGAAATTATTTTTTTTAGTATCATCGAAAATCTCGTAATAGAACTGTTAAAGGACAATTGCAATTTATTTTATTTCAACACAATAAAACAAGTCTATTTATTTGTGCTTTTAATTATTTCGGACAGGAAAAGAAACAAAAGTTCCGATTGTTTGTGTACATTGAAATGTTCGAGAGCAACGTTTTTCCCATTTATTCCAACAACTTTTGCCAAACTTGGGTTGCTCAGGGCTCTATCCATTGCTTCGGCAAATGACGATACGTTTCCCGGTTTTGCCAAAAAGGCTGAATAATTGTCTTCAAGGTATCGGGGGATTTCCCCAACAGCAGTTACACACACCGGATTGGAAGTCATAAGGTATTCTCCTAATTTTGTTGGGAATCCGCCACTTGCCTGGTATGATTCCGGTCGTGCCAAGGCTAGTAAATTTGCATTTTTGAGAATACTAATAACTTGATCATTCGATTGATTATACAAGTAGTGGATTCTGTCGTTTAAGTTTAACTGATCAATCAATTTTTTTTGTTCGACAACGTCGTAATGATAAAATCCGGCTAAAACTAAATGAAATTGCGGGTATTGCGGAGATATTTTGGCAAAAGCTTTAATTAATATATCAATTCCATCTTTTTGATTGTTTAAAGCTCCCGCATAGGCAATATAGGGTTGCTTGATATTGCAAATATCAACAGAATTGTCGTCAAAGCGGCTTGGATCAACCGTCATGGGTAGATGCATAAATAAGGCCTTAGGATTAGCAAGAGCTTGATAATGTTTGAGAAGCGTTTCCGTCATGGGGAGAACGATATCAATCTTTTGCAATGCTTTGATTAACGCTTGGCTTTCTTTCTCCGCTCTTTTTTTCTGTATCGCTGTAATTGAATTGTCGTAGAGATGTAAATCGTTGTATTCGTTTAATTCAATAATGGTTTTTGCCCGGATAGGTGTCTTTAACTTATTGAAAGTTTGAAGAATTTCATAATTAAAAGTTAACCAGATAAAATCGTATTTCTTTTTCAAATGGTGTCTTATCAATAACGTGGTTATCGGATTTAATATCGGGCCAAGAAAATATTTGTTTATACGACGAAGCCAAATGTTCGATTTTACTGAATAGGCAAGATATTTAAACTGAATGTTGCTTAGTTTATGATTTTTATGATTGTGAAATTCAGAAAGATTTTGGTATTCGGCGGTTACCAAAACAGTGATATTTACCCCTTTTACAGCAAGGTATTTTAAAAGCCCTGAATATCTATTAGCAGAAGCTGACGATTCAACGAATGGGTTGGAGGAACGTATGAACAAAAGTTTTATTCCAGACATTTGACTTTACTAAAATAATCTTCCCATGTAGCCATCCCGCAAATTGTAAGCGTTGTTCCGGCAAAGGTAAATAATAGTGGATAAATTCCGGAGAATGAACCTATAATCAATGATGTAACGGAGGAAAGTGTCAGTATGTTAAAGTTAAATTCATCGTGTTTTGAAGTAAGATATTTTCGAGTTTTTAGAGCAATCATGATAAAAATAAGAGAGGTGAGAGTGCCAAACAATAGTCCGAGGGTTCGGGGCAATTCCAAAAAAATATTGTGGGAGTGATAGGCAAATTCTTGTTCTTTTTTATTCTCGTCTTTTTCGAGCAATATTTTAGGGATTGTTTGGGGTATGCCCCATGTGTAGTCTTTTAATGTATTAATGGCACCCGACCACAAAGGACTTCGGTCTTCAAATATTTTCATTCTGGCGCGATTGAGTAGCATTTCAACCGATTTTATTTCACTCATTCTCACCTTTTTATACTCCCTATAGTCTTTCTCTTTGTAGCTAGTAATAGCATAGATCATAAACAAAAAGATTAGAAGGAATATTGGGACTCCTGTTAAAAAGCTAATTTGTTTGTAACGCCCCAAAAAATAGATACGCGATAAATAATAGCAAAATAATGACGTAAGAAGTAGTGTAAATGTAGTTTCAGTAAATAGGAAAAGATAAATCAGAATAATCCATAAAAAAAAATTCATAATAAATTTTCGATTCCCGGCTAATCTGTTACGCCCGGCAAGATAAGCTGCAACTAGTGGAATTGAGCTAAAAATTAATCGTATTACGGGAACTTTATATTCAAAAACCTGAATTATTTGAAATCCCAATACTAATAAGAGCATTACAATAATTGCTTGGGTCTTTTGAGGTGTAATGGTTGGGGCAACAATTATTCCGTAAAAGAATGAAAAAAAAGATAAATAGAGTTGAAATTGGTCAATCGAATTACCGATTCCCATTTGATAAAGAGTAAAATTCTGATAAACTTTATAAACAATGAACGGTAATGGAATTATGAGAGCAAGAAATAGAATATGAACACCAATTTTGTGTAGCTTTTTGAAATTCAATAAAGAAATCAACAAAAAGCCTAGGTAAACGATATAGGCATTTGAAATGAAACTTACAATGATGCTTAAAGCAGGAATTGCGAATGCATCTTTAGAAAAAACAAGGTAGATGCAATAAAAGCTAATCGCTATTTTGACAATAAAAGGGGAATCGATCATTAGCGGGATCAGTAAAACTGATATGATCAGGTGCAAATATGGATTTTTAACGGAAACAGTCATTTGCTGTTACTAATGTTTGGAATAATAATTTTATCTCCCAATTTAACATCCCAAATCGGCGGATTAAAATGAATAATACCGCCATTATGGTGAAAGGTAAATTCACCAAAATATATTTTACCATCAACGTTGTAGAGATCGATACGAACATGAGGAATTCCCGCAGATAATTTTTCTGCAATTTGGATCATGTTTTCAAAGTTTTGGGGTTTAATTAATGTGGGATCGAAATACGATTCGTGAGTCTGAAATTCATGCAATTGAAAGTCGAGCGTATAAAACCCCACATATTTTTTCCCGTTTAATTGAGATGTAATCTGTAAAAATTCTGCTTTCCCCCGGAAACAGAAAAATTTATAGTCAATGAGCGATTCTGAGTTGGGTTGTTCTATGAGTTTTTCTGCAATTATTTTTGGAATAGCAAACTTATAAGGGTATTCTCGGGTACGATAAAAGTAATTTGTGGATAGCGATGACACAAGTTTTTTTCGAGCCCATTCTAAATCCAAGCCGGCTTTTTCTTTACAAATGATTACTGTACCACTATCATGAGTTGTTTTTAACACGAACGAATTAGGGAGTGTCTCAAAACAGATATCTTCAAATTTATCAAATACTCCAATCAATGGAATAAGGTGTTCATCTCCTATTTTTTCTCTCACATGATCTCGAACACGATATTTATCAACCAATATTGAATATAAGGGATTGGTATTTAACAATTTAAGTGCTTGAATTTTTTCGGTGTAAGTTGTTGGATTGTTTAGATCTAATTTCCGCTTCATGCCGAAACGATAGAACAAATGCAAATAAAATTTATCATTTTTTATTCTTGAGGCATTATTTAACAGTAAGAGAAACAATCTATCGCCAATGAAATGATTCAAAAAATAATTCATTGACAGATATTTTTTAGGATTAGATAGAAATCTTTTCAATCGTCCCACAGCTATCGGTTCAATAAGGTATTGTATATTTTAAGATGTTCATTGGCTACAGCTTCCGGATTCGAAAACTTTTCAGATTTCAATATTGCATTTTTCGAAATTTGAAGAGCAAGGCTTGGATTGGAAAGTAGTTGAACGATTTTATAGGCACATTGATTGTAATCACCCATTGCAAAAAAAAGCGCTTCAGCGTTTGGTGTGGCAAGTTCGGGCATAGCACCGGCATAGCTTACCACAGTGGGGGTTCCGATTATCATGGCTTCTGCCAAAGCATTGGAATACGATTCAACATTCGACGGATTTACATAAACCGAAGCTGATTGCAATTCGGAAATGAGTTCGGCAGCTGATAATTTCCCGACCCAAGTAACATTCAGATTGTTTTTTTTGATATACCGTAGAAGAAACCGTAAATAGCCTTCTCCCAGAAAATCGGTTCTGCCAATAGCTCCGGCAATTCTCAACTCGACTGTGGGAAATAAACGTTGGACAATGGGTAACGCTTGAATTAAAATCCATAGTGCTTTAGAGGTGTAGCCAAACGATGAAGTGAAAATAATAGGTTTAACATGTTCAAATTCGTGCCATTTTTTTGCTTGCCAAAATTGCTGCCTAAGTATTCGTCGAATTCTGAAATATTTTTTGTCGGGGCTTATCGCTAAAATCTGAGATTCAACCCATTCCGATTGAGTTAGTATTATATCTGATTTTAATATCATCTGGGCTTCGATTGCTGCTTCTTTTTCGAACGATTTTTTAAGAGAAACAACACTATCGCCTTTCAGAAATTCGCGTATCCCATACATTGAGATAATTTGACGTGTAGTAAACCAGGGAAGACAATACTTTGGAATGGAACTTAAAACACCCTGTATGGCTAATACTTTAATCCCCGGGAGCTTGTCGTCAAATGGTAACATTTTAAACGGATTTTCGCTTCCCCAGATATGGATTATTTCGGGTTTAAAACTTTGTACTAATTCAAAAAATTGTTGTTGAGTTGCTTTAGGTGGCAATCCCCCGCGATTTTTGCCCAATTTGGGAAGTCCCCATTGAGGTATTCTTCCGTAAAAATTTGTGATAATCTCTTTATTATTGAAACTATGATAAGAAATATTGGCTAATTCAATGGTTGGAACCTTAATTAGCTCACTTGCCAGAGCCTTTTGCCAAACCCCGGATTGCGACTCGTCTGTGTCGTAAAAAAGACTGGCCGAAACCCATAATATTTTCATACTAAATTTTAGGTTATAAGATGATTATGAAATCAAGAAAAATGTTGTCAAGAATAAAAGAATCGGTTTTTTATATATCAAACCATACATCCGACTCAAGAAGCTGAACGACAAAATAGAAAGGAAAGGAAGCGATATAATTGCACGTGCTGAAAAGTTTTTGCTAATCTGACTTAATGGAGTTGCAAAGAGTAATGAGCGAAATTCGGAAATAATTTGTTTTTCTAAATCTTTATCAAATGCTACGGCAGATTTTATGCGATAAAGGATGATATCAAACAAAGACAACAAGTATTTATTATATTCGTAGTATTTATATTGTGGGATATTTGTTTTGAAGAACTCGATTAAGAATTGATGAACCTTCAATGTTTCTTGAATTTTTCTCTCCGTATATCTTTGTCGGCAAACACTGGTGGGACGAACTAAAACATTGTAATAAACATCAGAAGTATAAACCGCCTTTGAACATTTTAACAATAGTTGAGGAGTAAGTAACTCATCTATTCCAATGTTTTGTTCAAAAACAACTAAGTTTTTAAATATTTCTCGCTTATAAAGTCTGACTAATGTAGGATGCTTTAATATTTCAAAATGGGTTTTTAAAATGGCTTCGTTGGTGGAATTGACAAGATTAAGATTATTGAATGTTGGTAATTTAACATCATTGCCCTGGGCATCAAACGCTCTGATGCCGAACGAGACTAAATCAGCATCGTAAGCTTGGGCATGTTTTATCAGATTTTCAACGGCATTCAGCTCCAACCAATCATCGCTGTCAACAAACAAAACATAATCGCCACTCATAACATTGAATGCGGCTTTATAGGCGGAACCAATTCCACCGTTTTCTTTATGAATGGCAATTATTCTATTATCTTTCGAAGCGTATTCATCTATTATTTTTGGCGAGGTGTCTGATGAACCATCGTTAATTATAATTATTTCAAGGTTGGAATAACTCTGATTGATGGTCGATTCTAAACACCTGGGAAGGAATGATTCCATGTTAAAAACAGGAATAATTATCGAAACTTTTGGCGTTGACATTTAAAAAGATTTTTCTATATATATTTCATTAACAGGTAGATGAATTGAGGTAAAAACAGAATAGTTAAACATTTCTTTATTGATGAAACAATTCCCAGAATAGAGCATCCAGCCAGTTTTTAAATAGAATGGAATTAATTCTTTTTTGCATAACAAAATGCCGGGGATATTGTGTTGCTTTAATATAAAAGTAGAGATTTGCATAATTAGTAAACCTAATCCTTTAATATTGACATTTTTATCAACACAAACATTCCCGATGCCAAAATACTGATGGGAAGATGAATTATAATTTACAACAAGGCTTACTAAATTCATATAAGCAATTAAGTTTGACGTATCATTATCTGTTAGCAGTAAATGATAATCATTTTCTTTAAGATTGTTTTCAATCCATTTGATTTGTTCCTCAAAGGAATATTTCCAATGTTGCATTTTGAGACCCACAATTTTTTTCAAATTGTGAGAACCAATATCCTTGTGTGGGATAAGATTAATGTTATAGTTCATTTTCTAAGCAAATTTTATCTATCCACCAACCACTTGGAAGGGCGAGAAAATGTTTGTAAAAACTAGTCACACCGGGCAATTTCTTTGATGTTCCAAATACGGAATATGAATTATTATTAATATGAACACCGGAAGCATAGAAACCTTTTTTCCTAAATTTGAGTAGGTATTCTCTTTTCTCCGGCACTAAGATTCCGAAAACCCAGAAATTAGGTAAGGCAACGCTATTTCCTATGGGTATTATTTCTGGAAACGGTATTAAGACTTCTTGCCAACGAAGTGCGTTTTTTCGCTGGATATCTATAATTCTATCCACGTGGTTCATTTGTTGAACTCCGATGTAACTTGCCAATTCCATTGGGGTGGCACTGTGACCAATAAGGTTAATATCGCATTTGGGATTAATCTCCCCTAATTCATCTCGAAATTTAGCACGATCAATTCCGGCGTCTCGGACCAAAATACTTTTTTCATGGAGAGAACGATCTTTAAATATTACTGCTCCTCCATCTAGAGTATTGGGAATGCGTACGGGATTAAATGAAAATATAGTGATGTCAGTGTTAACATTACCAATTTTTTTTCCTTTATACTCACTGCCAAAGGCTTCGATACCATCATCAATGACAGGGATCCCATACTCTTTCCCAATCGAATTGATTTCATCAATGTGGCCGGGGTAACCACAAAAATGATTGTGAATAATCACTTTAGGATTCTTTTTTATTATACTTCGGACACTATCGGGATCCAATGTGCCTAACTGAGGGTCGACATCAGCCCAGATTACTTTCAGGCCTAAGGATAAAAGTGGCATTGTGGAGGCTAAACAAGCCATAGGTGAAGCAATTACCCGGTCGCCGGGTTTTAACCCTAAAGTAGTGAGTGCAACCAGGATAGACATGTTGAAAGTGTTTGTGACAATAAGATTTTCAACGCCCAAGAAATTCCGAAGGCTGTTCTCAAATTCCCGACCATATTTCCCATAAGCCAACTGCCCTGAATGCAAGATTTGGTCTAACTCAGGCAAGGAAGGCATAAAGGGTTTGTATAATGGAATCATATTACCATCCCGATTTTATTGTTTCAGCAATCATTTCACGAGAGCTTTCATCAACCCACCAACCACAAGGAATATGGACAAAGTGGTTATAAAAATAGTCAAGGTTTGGTAGTTGGTAGTTCATATTCTTTTTAAAAATCTCATGCCGATCGTTCCTCAAATGAAGAATAGAAGATTCAATTCCATGTTCACGAAGTTTCTGAATAAAACCTTCTCTGTTTTCAACCAAAACGGTATATAGCCAATAACTAGGTTCGCTGTTTGGGGAATATTCAACCAAAGTTAATCCGGGAATATTTCGCAGGGTTTGATCAAAATATTTTCCGTTTTCTATATATCGAAATACGTTTGTTGTAAGATGCTCCAGTTGAGTCAAACCAATTGTTGCATTTACGTTATTCATATGGTACTTATATCCGGGTTCGGTAATGTTGTTTTCAAGACGTGGAATCTTTTTATCTAAACCAAACCATCGGAGTTTTCGTGCTCTTGTATATTCTTCTCCATTATTTAAACACAACATGCCTCCGTCAACGGTTGTAATATGTTTGATTGCCTGAAATGAGAAAATTGTATAAGGTGATATATTCCCGATAAACGAATTGTGCCACTTGGCATAGAAAGCATGTGCAGCATCCTCAATAACCGGAATATTGTATTTTTTTGAAATGGCGGAAATTTTTTCTAAATCACATACCATTCCTGCATAGTGAACAACGCAGATTGCTTTGGTTTTTTCTGTAATTTTTTCTTCAATAGATTTAGGATCGATAAGCCCATTTCGTGGGTTTACATCGGCAAAAACCACTTTTGCTCCCGTTAGCGCTATGGTTGTATTGGTTGGCTCGGCAGTAAGTGCAGTACTAATTACTTCTGTGCCTGGACCCGCTCCAGTTAAGAGTAACGCTATATGAAGTGCAGCTGTTCCCGAATTTGTTGACAAACACAGGGGATTTTTAATCAGTTGACCAAATGTTTCTTCAAATTTCAGAGTTGCTTCACCTTCGGCAATGTATCCACTGTACAATATTGCCTCAAGACGTGGCATCAGCATATCTTTAGGTGGCATAAATGGTTTTACGAGTGGTATCATAGTTGTTTTTTATTTATAAAGCTCAGGATTACCTCTTTTTCATTTTTCTTTAAACCTATGAAAAACACAATTAATGTTGTGATTATAAGTATTAAAGACGTTGCAAGAAAAAGATTTATTATACTTAGAGGTAAAAACAGTCGGAACAATAAAAGTGGTGAGCAAAGAATTATTATACGGGCCATAGGTTTTATGCTTTCTTGATAATAAGTGTTGATTGAAAAGTCGGTGTGTTTGGATAAAACACCTAATTGAAACAAACCGAAAATGATTTCTGCAAAAATTATGATTATCAAAATAAAGTATGGTGGTGAGTTTAAGCTGAATAAATAGTATCCGGCAGGAATAATGCTTAAGAATAAAACTGCAAAAAATACTTTGGTGGAACGAATATGCCCGGTTGCATCAATTGTTGCGTCAAATCCACTTTGTAGAGTGCTAATAAGCCCATGAATAATTCTTAAGGCAATGAACCACGTCGTGAACTCGGGCACATGCTTAAGCCATAGCGATATTAACGGATCCAGAAAAATTAATAATGGCACACAGGGTATGATCATAATTAAAAAAGTAATTCGAGGAAGGTTGTATAGCAAATATAGCGATCTTTTCTCATTACCCATTCCGATGTTTTTTACAATTTGAGGCATTGATGCCTGATTAAGAGTTTTTACAAAGGAATATACAAGATCGTTAACTCGGGCTGATATCCCATAAGCAGCATTTATCACTGTCCCAAAAAATCGATTAATTAGGAAAACGATCCCTTGCCACGTTCCTACGCTCCCAAAAACATAAATTAGTTGCCAAAAGAAAAATCGTAAAATGGATTTATAGTCTGTTGAGCGAAGCTTGATTTGTAATTTGGTAAATCTTTTACCGGTGATTGTTCCCCAATAAAAATAGAGGAATACAATGGTTACTTGCCCTATTAAAATGAATAAGGCATAGTATTCAATTTTATTTTCATCAATCAATTGTAATAAAGCAACAGCCAGAAGATTCAACAACGAAAGTGTCAACTCTAATAGCGACCTGACGTTGAATTTTTCCATAGCTGTTAATATGCCTTGATAGGGTATCGACAGAGAGAGGAAAAAAGTGCTTATTGAAACGGTATGCAAAACAAACAATGCTGATGGTATTTTGCTTGCATCAATATTCAGATAGTTGTTAACATACCATCTCCCCGCTGTTTCGATAAGTAATAAAAGAATTATCCCGAAAGCCAAATGAATGCGTAGCAATTGATTGAAAACACTATTGATTTTAATTTCATTATTTTTCCCAAGCTCAATGGCAATGAACCGGTTGGTTGTGTTTATCATTGTAGTGTTTAGCACGTTGAACAATGCCACGATACTACCGATGACTGCGTAAAGACCAAAATCCTCGGCGCCCAATTCTAAAATAAGTAGCCTTGCGGAATAAAGTCCTACTATCGAGGTTATGATTAACCTAAGATAGAGATACGCAGTGTTTTTGGCTATTATTAAATTTTGGTTCAAAGTGATTTTTTTTTATTCTCCCCACACGGTTCGTTTCACGTAATCGGTATAGCTGAGAATGATGCGTACTACTTTGTCGCTGACGTTAGGCATACTATAATCGTAAACCTGTCGGAAATTTCTGTTTTGTCCGGTTTGTTGTTGCGACAACTGGGTAAGTCCTTGAAAAATTCTTTCCGGATTCAAACCAACCATCATCACCGATGCTTCCTCCATAGCTTCAGGACGCTCGTGAGCTTCACGAATGTTTAATGCCCTAAAGTTCAATATCGATGACTCTTCGTTGATGGTTCCGCTATCGGACAAAACAGCCAATGAATTGATTTGCAAATTATTGTAATCACTGAATCCCATGGGTTTAAGCCATTGAATCAATGGATTTACTTGAATCTGTAAGCTTTCTATCTTCTTTCGTGTTCGTGGATGGGTGCTTACAATGATCGGGAGTTGGTATTTTTCTGCAATTTGGTTTAAGGCAAGCAAAAGGTTATTAAAATGTTTTTCATTGTTGATGTTCTCCTCGCGATGTGCCGAAACAACAAAATACTTTTCTTTTTCAAGCCCAAGTCGTTGTAATATTGGGGAAGCCAGAATTTTAGGCATGTAATGATGGAGAACCTCGCTCATGGGGCTTCCGGTTTTAATAATCCGGTCGGCGGGAAGTCCTTCTCGAAGAAGATATTCTCGCGCAATGGAACTATAAGTAAGATTGATATCGGCAATGTGGTCAACAATTTTTCGATTGGTTTCTTCAGGAACCCTTTGATCGAAGCATCGGTTTCCGGCTTCCATGTGGAAAATGGGGATGTGACGTTTTTTTGCCGGAATTGCACACAGACAGCTGTTTGTGTCACCCAAAACCAAAAAGGCATCGGGTTTCACCTCTTCCAAAATGGGATCAATGTTTATAAGGATTTGACCAATGGTGGCCGACGGGGTTTGTCCGGCAGCATTCAGGAAAAAGTCGGGCTTTCGGATTTCCAGATCTTCATAGAAGATTTGATTCAATTCATAGTCGTAGTTTTGTCCGGTGTGTACGGTTATGTGTTCAATCGCTTCGGATTGATCGAGTTTTGTCAATACTCGCGATAATCGAATGATTTCGGGGCGGGTTCCAACAACGGTTATTACCTTAAGTTTTTTCATGATAACAGTTTAAACATTTTCAAAAAATGTATCGGAATTATCGGGGTTAAAATGTTCGTTTATCCAGAAGATAGTTAGAAGAGTATCGGTACCGATATTGGTTATGTTGTGGGTATGCCATATTGGAATATCCACATAAGAAGGGTGGTTGCCATGCAACTCAATTTCATGAATCTTATCGGTTCCTATTTGCCTAAGTTGGATGCGAGCGCTTCCACGTATTATCGCAAAACGTTCAAATTTACGGGTATGATAATGATTGCCTCTTGTAATTCCGGGATTTGTGGTGGAGAAGCTAACTTGCCCGCTACTTCCGAAGCGAACTATTTCAGCATAATCGCCACGAGAATCGTTGTGTAGAGTCAGTGGAATAGCCTTGAGAGTGCTTAATTCTCGGTAACAAACCAAAGTATTGAAAAGGTCTCTTTCAAACGGATTTTCTAACGATGGGATATTCCCTTTGTCGAGATAACTGTGTTTATAGTTCTGTAGGATTTTCAAAAGCTCCGTGACGCTTATTGTGGCATCGTGTGGAATAGTTTTCGTTTCAGCAAACGGTTCTGAAATTATTTTTCCGTTTTCGGAGCATTTTGTCTGAATAAGTTGGATGATTTGTTTTGCCAGATTTCCAACATAAATCAGTTTGAGTTGGTTATCCGAATCGATGCTTGGAGTTTGGTTGTGGGTGAGTTGATAGCAAAAGGTTGCTACTACAGAATTGTAGAATGGACGCCCAAAGGGACCAAACACGTTGGGAATTATCAAACCGGAAAATTGCGCGTTGTTTTTCGATGCCCACGATTCTAACCGACATCGGGCCTCACGTTTGGCATTTCCGTAATGGTTATTTCGTTCTTCTTGAATCGATGATGAAAACAGAATGTAAGGTTTACTTTCCGTTTGTTCGCAAGCGTCGATGAGTTTTTGCGTCAAATCTAAGTTTTCTCTGTAAAGGGTTTCGGCATCGGTGTGGCGATTGACTCCGGCCAAATGCACAATTACTCGACATTGACGTACCCAGTCGCACAATTGTGAATAGTTTTCAAAGTATCTATCCTCAAATGGAACTATTTGAAATTGTTTCGGGTAATGGTTTAGATGATTTGTTAGATGAGTCCCAATGAAGCCCCGCTGACCGGTTATGCCAATTTTTATCATTCGTAATGACAGCTATTTTTCAAAAATTTGTTTATAAACTAAGGTTCATATATTTCACCGACATCTTCGTTCAACACGTCGCGGCGAATCATGGGTAACTTGAGCAGAAGTTTTTTCATCCCTTCAACGTCGAGTCGTTGTGTGTTATGGGAAGTATAATCTTCTACTTCGGAGACTTTTGCTGTCCCTTCACTAAAATAGATATCATAGTTTAAGTTTCGCGTATCGGCCGGAATTCGGTAGTAGTTTTCAAGGTCAACGGCTTTTACTATTTCTTCACGGTTAACCAGGGTTTCGTAAAGTTTCTCTCCGTGACGGGTACCAATAATTTTAATTTCGGTTTTGGCATTGTAGAGTTCAATCAGAGCTTTAGCCAGAGTTTCAATTGTTGCGGCAGGTGCTTTCTGAACAAAAATATCGCCATTGGTAGCATTGTCGAAGGCGAATTTTACTAGTTCAACCGCATCGTCAAGGGTCATCATAAAGCGAGTCATGTTAGGGTCGGTGATGGTAATGTTTTTTCCCTCCTTGATTTGTTGAACAAATAATGGAATTACCGAGCCTCTTGATGCCATCACGTTACCATAACGAGTAGCACACAATACCGTTTGACTGTCGTCGAGATTTCGACTCTTGGCAACCATGAGTTTCTCGCTGAGTGCTTTGCTCATTCCCATGGCGTTTATTGGATAAACCGCTTTGTCGGTGCTTAATACAACCACACGTTTTACTCCGTGTTGTATGGCACTATCAAGGACGTTATCGCAGCCGATAAAATTGGTTTTCACGGCTTCCATAGGAAAAAATTCGCACGAAGGCACTTGCTTCAACGCGGCAGCTTGAAAAACATAATCAACTCCGCGCATGGCTTCATCAACCGACCTTTTTTCGCGTGTGTCACCAACATAGAATTTGAGTTTGGGGTTCCTGTAAAAATGACGCATGTCATCTTGTTTCTTTTCGTCGCGACTAAAAATCCGAATTTCATCAAAAATGTCGGAATTAAGGAAATGACGCAATACCGCATTGCCAAATGAACCGGTTCCTCCGGTGATTAATAATGTTTTTTTATGAGTCATAATTGTGCTTTTAATACAGCTTCGCCCTTTCACTCACATTTTGTTAATATGAGCTTCTTCTGTTTTAAACCAACAACAAAATTAGTAAATAGTAGTTCCATCCGATAGAAATTTTGATGAAATCTCAACTTTTATAACTGAAGACATAAAGTCGAGACTAATAACTAAAAACATACGATTTTTGTTGCTCACAACTGTTCCTTCATAGCCTGCAAACGGTCCGTGCATAATCTTGACCGTTTGTCCCGGATAAAATTGATGGGGTGTTATTTCTATTAAATCTGTATTTTCTATGACGATTTTCATGTTTCGAATATCCTGATCCCGAAGTGTTGCCGGTTTTCCCTCAAACATCACAAAACGAACAAAGCCCGGAATATTAAATAAAATGTTTCGGTTTTGATAGTCCAAATAGGCAAATACATAGCAGTTGATTAAAGGTATTTGAACCATTTTTTTTCTGTCTTGCCATTGTCGGAGTGTTTTAATCAGCGGAACATAGCATTCAACTCCGCGCTCGTTTAACTCCTTAGCCACCTTTTTTTCGTGTCTAGACCGAACCGATATTACGTACCAACGTTTGTCGTTCCATTCGGGATTCATGGTTTCATATTTAGATGATTTCTAAGGGTTTCATCAATCGAAGTGTAGTGAAAATTTAAATTTTGTTCGATTTTCTTTCCATTGTAACAATTTTCTTTGCTCGATGAACCTGCCATTTCTTTCGTAAGCGGAATATCAATTCCCGGTATAAGAGATATAAGTTCGGAAAAAAACGCCACTGCAATCAAAATTTTAGGATTGATTCGGCGAATCTTGTGGCGGGTATTTCGTATTTGCTGGATTTTTTGATAAAGGTCTGCATACGACAAATTTTCCGCGCATAAAACAAACCTTTCGGATGTTATGGGAGATTGTGCCAATTCCAAGGATGCACGACACACGTCTAAAACATCAACAAAACCGGTTTTCCCTTGGGGGACAAAAGGAATTTTCTTTGAAAAGAAATTTAAAATATTTGATGAACTTCGATTATTAGCGTCGTATCCTAAAATTACGGCCGGATTGAGAATGTTGGCATGTAAACCTTCGTTGATACCACGCCACACTTCCAACTCGGCAAAGAATTTAGTAACCGAATATAAGTTGCTGTTTGCCGGTGGTTTATCAAATGAATTTTCATTGATTATTCCACTTGCATTTCGATTTTGAAGTGTTGCTATGCTGCTGAAATGAATTAGTTTGGCTTTAGGGTTAATTTCCAACATAGTGTCAACCACAACTCGCGTTCCATCAATGTTTGTGCGAATCATTTTGTTGCGGTCTTTTTTTTTGAAAGACACCATGGCTGCGGTGTGAAAAACCAAATCAACGTCGGCTACCAATTGGGCTATTGCCGTTTTTTCTGAAATATCGCCTGTAACAACAGTAAGCTCAACAGGATTTTTATAATTGAGAAACGAATTAAGTTCTTCAAGGCTTTGGGATGATCGAACAAGCACTTTTACCGAAAAACCTTTTTCAAGAAGCATCCGGGTAAGATATTTTCCCACAAAACCATTGGCTCCGGTTACTGCAGCCTTCATAAGCAAATGATTAAGAAATAGTGTTATTTTCCCAAATGAGTTTGGTTCCAAATCCGAGACGATTATCGGTGAGTTTCATAAAATCGGGTTCAAGAACCCATAGGTGTAAATCAATAAGATGGGCGTAGGGGAAACGCCATAGATAGGTCTCTCTCGCTAGTTTTTCAAGGTTGCCTTCTGCAGCAAAGGTCTTTCCCGACATTTGAAGCCCCTGGATTTTACCCACAATTCTGGTTTCCAAAACAATATTTGCCGCAACCCTTTGATTAGCCGATGTTTCGCGTGCATGTCGGGTGATAGGGTCGGTAGTGTAGAAAAAAAGGTTTTTATCTTCATTATAGGCGTAGAAGCAGGAAGCACACCATGGCTGTCCGTTCGATTCGGTACAAAGAGTCAAAACATGGTGTTTACGGATAAAACGTACTATTCGTTTATCGGGCTTGGAGCTCATAATCAGCAAGTTTTTCGCGAACCAACGATGCTATTTTCCGATTATCAGTCAGGTGTATCACATTGATTCCCAACGATTCGGCACTCCTGATGTTTTCTTCCAGATCGTCAATAAACAAAATTTGTTGTGGAGACATTCCAAGTCGAGACAGCATGTGCTGGAAGATTCGTTCCGATGGTTTTCGATACCCAATTTTATAAGAAAGGAAAAGTCCATTGAACAGCGTTTCGAATGTTTCAAAGTATTGTTGTTGCAGTCTTCGATTGCATTCTTCAAAGTGAATTCGGTTGGTGTTGCTCAGAAGATAAAGAGCGTAATTTGATTTTAATTCACGAATAAGATTTAATGCTTCAAGATTAAAATTCCCGAGCAGGGCATTCCACGCAGAATCAAACGAATCGGATTGTAAAAAAGTACCGAAATTTTGGCACACCAGTTCACGAAATTGGTTGTCGTTCAGATATCCCGATTCGTAATCGTGGTATGTTGATGTAAGAAAAGTTGAAGCCTTTATTGCTTCATTGGTTAAACCGGTTTTATTTTCAAACTCTTCGAACGTTTTGTTGAAATCGACATTAACAATCACTCCGCCTAAATCAAAAACAATAGCTTTTATGCTTTTTTCATGATTTTGTTTCATAAAAAAATGTTTTTTAGGATTTCGTCTGAATTATTTGTTGTTTTATTTATTGGCTTCTGGATATTTGTAAAATCAAAACCCAACAATTCCTTTGGATCTTGTAAAACATAAATTCCGGGAAAATCTTTCAAATGCCTTGCCAAATATTCTTGTTCCCACTGTCCGAGGGTTGGCCACATGATAAGTGGTTTATTAAGAGCAATGGCATCCATAATTGTTGTATATCCGCTTTTTGACAAAAGAATTTCTGATTTTTGGGCTAATTCTGCGAATAAATCAATTGGGAGATGATTGAAAATGTCCACATTGGGCGTTTTGTGGATTTGTTGTGTTGGCTTGCTGCAGCCGACGATTGCACATCGATAGGGAAGGGCTGAAAAAATATTGCTGATAAGATCGATGTTGACATTTCGTTCTGGTTGCGGTCCGCTGGCTATGAATAAGATTTTATATTCAATTTTTGATTCTTTTAGGGTTATGGATTGAAATCTACTGAGTAATCCGCAAAAATGAACCGGTATTTTTAAATTTTGAGGATTTGAAAGTTTGCCGGAAAGCCTTCTGTCCGGAAAATCGGGAACAAGGCAATGGTCGAAACGATTGATTAAATAATGATAAAACAAATGAACAACTTTGTCAAAAGGTTTTGCCAACGGCAATTGTAGTTGATGAGAAATATAATAGGAAGGTATGCCTTTCGTTCTGAAAAATGGACGATTATCGCTAATAATTAAATCGGGCTTAATTTTATGGGTAATCTTTTTTGCTGCCATCCATTCTCGATACATTGTAAACACAAATTTTGGAATTTGCAAAATCAAAGAAAATATCGGATGGCAATGTTTGTAGTATTTCACATTATAGCCGGCGATAGTAATAGTCTGATAAGGAAATTCTTTCAGATATTTTTGATAATGCGATGGAATGGCAAAACAAACTTCGTATCCAAAGTTTGTAAGCAAATTAGCAAGAGCAATGGTTCGGGTTAAATGACCTAAACCCCAATCTAGCGGCGCGATAACGACTATTTTTCTCTTTACTTGGTTTGCAATTTCCACGTGATTTCGGTATCCCAATTGGCTCTGATGGTTATTTCTTTTTCATATCGAACCGAATATTCGGGTTGAATGCCTTTAAAATAATTGCCGGGGTCTTGTTTGTCATTGTTGTTTTGGTCGCGAAACATTCTAAGATTGTAGGTTCCCGGCTTTAAATAGTTGAATGTTATGTTTTGGGATGAGGTTGGTCTATTTTGGCGAATCACCTTTTTCCCATCTTTGTCAGTAAGCTGAAAAACGGTTCCTTCGGGTAAGTCAAACAAAGGTATAACCACCAATACTCCGTAAACAATTTCAGCGGGTGTTTTAAAATCAATTTTTTGCGGAAGGTTTGTATTGCCGTATATATCGATAAAGGCCGAGGAGTCAATTGCAAAAGAATACTCTTGGTCGGGATTGATTTTAGCATTGACGATGGCCGATTGTTTTATTGAATCAAAAACGAATACATGTGGAATTTTTATTGATATGCTATCTTCGTAAACAAAAAGTGTTGATTTTTTGCTGTCAAATTGTGACAAGGGTTGGCTAAAGTGAAGAATAAAATCTTGCCCCAGTTCAAGGGTCTTATTTTCGATATTGTGGTTGACCACTAAAATGGTATCTTCTTTTACTTGTTGATTGGGCTCTAGAACGAAGGTAAGTGTATCTGAAAATCTTTTTTGGATGTTTACACTATCGTAATCTTCATAGGAGAGAATGGCTAATAAACTGTCCGATTGGGTACTTTGTTTGTCGGGAACGAAAAAGACCAACGAATCGGAAGTAGAGCCATTTGAGAGCAGAAAGGGTTTATTCTCTGCGTTGATTAAGGCGACGTTTCTGGCGGTCGGACGGTTGAAGACCAACGCAACTTGATTTTTCCGTGGCCGTATTGTCTTTTTCACAAATTGCTTGTCAAAAGTAGCGGTAAATAATCGAAGATTGATTTCTTCACAGGTTGATATAATTTTTTCGTTTATTAAGATAGAATCTTTCCAGAGGGTATCGTCGGTTTTAGGATTTATTTGTGCGATAACCCGTATTGTGTCAATGGTTGTTTTCCGAATTAGCATTGGTGAAATAGTGTCGGAAAGGAATCCAATAGATTCATTGGGAAGATTGTAGCGCATGTTGTTGTCAATATCGGCAAGTGCGAATATTTTAAATCCTGCGCCGGGAATGTTGTTTATGGAGTAAAATCCCTTTTTGTCGGTTTTGGAGTAGTAATCGGGTTTTTGCTTTAGTACAACAGAGTCTGAGAAATCGGAATAAATACCAACTTGTATATTTTCAACGGGTTTACCGGTCATGGCATCAAAAACGCGACCACTGATATACAAAGAGTCGATATGGTTTCCGGTAGAAAACACATATTGGAAATTTTCTAAAATATTCCCTTCGTTGAAGTCACGTAAAACGTCGTTGAAATTAATGTTGTAGGTTGTGTTGGGTTTTAAAATATCTTTTATCTCGACAATTACCGATTTACCCCTGGTGTGGATTTTTAGTGGTTTGTTTAACGGTGGGGATATTATAATTCGCTGCTGAGCATTTTTGAGTTCTACAAATTCATCGAATGTTATAATAATTTTGGTAGGGGAGATGTTGGTTGAATAGTTTTTCGGACGGGTCTTCAGGACTTTTGGGGGCAACATATCCTTTTTTCCACCGGTGGGAAGCATTTCTTTGGCGCAATTGCCCAGGAAGAAAATTGCAAAAACCGATAGCAGAATTAGTCGGGTTCTCAAGACGATTTTTTTTGAGGAATCATTCATTATTCGTTTCTTTGATAGGCGGGATGCAATCGAATGATTTTCTTGAATCGGTTATTTGAATTATTTTCCAACCTTTGCGGATTTTGTATAGTTGATATGCGTTTACACCGCAGTGAGCAATTTTATTGTTATCGTAAAATACATAGTTGCACCAAACAGAGGCAATGATTCCATCGGTGTCAATGTGGCAGCCGTATTGTTCTTCACGATATTGATGTCTGGAACGGCGTGCAACCGACGAAAGAAACATTTCCGGAAGTTCAGCAGCAATAATATTTTTTTTACCATCGGAAAAAACGGTTAACAGCCCGAGATTGGGATCTATACATTTTCTAATGCTGACGGTATCAGCAGTGTTTAGTCCATCAATAAAAGTGTCAATCACTTTTTGTATTTGAACGGAGTCAGGTTGGGCGTTAATCTGACTGTTGAGTGTAGAAAGAACTAATATACAAAGAATTAAGGGTTTGGTTTGCATAGTTTCAAATTCGTTTAGACCCTTTTGATTTTATTATTTCCTGAGCTAGTTGGCCCAGTGTACGGTTTTCAAAAAGCAATTTCAGTTGACTCCTAATCGGTCCATAATCTTCGTGAATGGGGCAGTGGGCATATTCCTCATTGTCAGTGCAATGTCCAAGACCAATTAAGCAGGTTTCAAAAAAATCTGCTCCGTCAATTATTGTCACAATATCCATTATGGTAATGGTTTCGGCAGGTTTTGCCAACATAAAACCACCGTTGGGGCCCTTGCTAGAGAATAAGAGCTTATTTTTTGCCAGTTGCTGAAGAATTTTACTCAGAAATGGTTGGGGAATGGATAAGTCGGCCGAAATTTGTCTGATGCCAATCATGGTTTCAGCGGGTTCGTTGATGGCAAGGTATATCATTGCTCGAAGGGCGTATCGACAGGCGTTGGATATCATGGCATCTCGGGGTTAATTTTTTCAATTCGCTTTTGATGACGGCCGCCTTCAAAACTTCCAGAAATAAATGCTTCAACTATGGCTTCTGCTTGTAGTACAGTGACAAACCGACCCGGCAATACACATACGTTTGCATCGTTGTGAAGACGCGAAAGCTCGGCAATGGTTGGGTTCCAACATAATGCTGCACGGATGTTCCTGTGACGATTTAACGTAATGCTGATACCGATTCCGCTACCGCATAAAGCAATCCCAATACTTTGATCGTCGATTTTCTGAGCTAAAGCATGACCATAGTCGGGATAATCTACTGACTCTTCGGATTGTGTTCCAAGGTCATACACCATATATCCTTTTTTTGAAAGATAGTTTACCAAATGGTATTTAATAGGATATCCGGCATGATCGGCTGCAATGAAAATTTTCATATCTTTTGAAAAGTAAGCTTTACAACTGCAAAGTTAACATTTGTGAGTGAAAGTTGTTTATTGAAATTTTCTCATTTTTTTGATCGCCTTTGTCGATATAAAAAATTCATCGATAAAGGCACGATGACACATGGATAGCTTCTCTTTAACTTTTGCTGATAAGAGTAACCAAATTACGGATATCGTTAACCGGAATATAGGAAAATTGTGGGTTGATTTTTTTTGATGGAGCAGTAATGATATAATTAAAGCCAAGACGATTGGCCTCTTCAATCCGTGACGATAAGTTTCTCATTGGACGGATTTCGCCCGATAGACCAATTTCTCCGGCAAAGCAGGTTTGCGATGAAATTGCAATATCAAGATAACTGCCTATAATGGCGGCTGCAATGGCCATGTCGGCGGCTGTGTCGGTTACTTTTAGACCTCCGGTAACGTTGACAAATACATCGCGGGTTGAAAGTTTAAGTCCGGCTCGCTTTTCTAACACAGCAAGAAGCATATTCAGGCGTTTCGGGTCGTAGCCATTCGATGTTCGCTGGGGAGTGCTGTAGCCCGAGTTGCTCACAAGTGCTTGTACTTCTACTACAAGTGGGCGGAGACCTTCGTTGATTAAAGCAAAAGCTGTTCCGGAGAATTGTTCGCTATGTGGGGTGAGTAAAAATTCTGTGGGGTTAGTTATTTCAACCAGTCCGGTGTTTTGCATTTCAAAAATTCCGATTTCTGCTGTGTTTCCGAATCGGTTTTTTGTGGTACGTAAAATACGAAGTCCGCTATTGGAATCGCCTTCGAATTGTAGGACTGTATCGACAAGGTGTTCCAAAACTTTTGGTCCGGCAATGTTTCCAATTTTGGTTATGTGTCCCACAAGAACCAACGGTGTGTTTTTTGATTTCGCCTGATTGATTAACTGGTAGGCTGATTCTCTGATTTGGCTTATGGTTCCGGGGATCGATTCGAGTTGGTTACTATGAACAGTTTGAATAGAATCGATCACTACAAGGTCGTAGGTTTCGTTGTGGATGAGCTGGCAAATTTCCTCCACTTGGCGTTGAGGTGTGATGAAACAATTCTCGTGGATATTACCTAATCGGTCGGCTCGATCTTTGATTTGGGCAAGACTTTCTTCGCCGGCTACGTAGAGCGATTTCCACCGATGGTTTTTCAAAATGAGTTGTAAAAGCAAGGTTGATTTGCCAATTCCGGGTTCTCCACCAATAAGAATGGCCGACCCGGGCATCAATCCTCCTCCGAGCACGCGGTCGAGTTCCGATATGTTGGTTGATACTCGCTGGTGTGTTTCGGGTTTTATGGTGGAAAGCGATACAGGTTGTTCACCCGTGGCGGAATTTATAGTTCCGTGACGTCCTTTTATGTTTTTTTCAATAATTTGTTCTTCTAATGTATTCCATTCGCCACAATGATTACATTGCCCCATCCATTTAGGATAGATTGCTCCGCAGTTCTGACAAACAAATTGTGATTTTCCCTTCAATCCGACCTTAAAATTATTCGCGTAAAAAGTCGAGCATCATGAAAGCATCGCCTCCGGTGGACCATTCTCCTCGATCGTTGTAGCCTTCAATTCGAATCAAACGCAAAACATCGCGCGACAATTCGTCAATAACGTATGTTCCTCTATAGTCTGGTCCTTGATTGATTTCGAAACGGCTATCGCGTTCGATTTTCAATTCATAGCGTGCATGCTTAAATTTTATGGAATAAACTCCTTCGACAATGGGAGGTTGAGGTTCTTGGTTAACTATTGCTACACCCTGAATAACCATGTCGTCTCTGAAGGTAAACCGGATATAGGGTGCATTGTCGGGTTCTTGTAACAGGGTTAATAGCTTCCACGAACCAAGAATGTCGTTACGTTTGTTTTTGGTGCATCCGCCCTGTAGGAGGGAAAAAAGGATTACTAATGATAAGATTATCCTGTTGACTTTGAACATACGATCAATTTATTAATTCGTTGCAAGTTAACATATTTTTATTAAAATAAATCATCTTTTTCTATGAAAGATTCTGACTTTTTGATTTATAACGCTGAATTGTTGACTAAATGCGTTATTTTTTCTCTAAGGGTTTCAAGCTTAAATTCAGTTCGTTGAGTTGCTCCTGGCTTATGGTTGATGGTGCGTCCATCATGACATCTCGACCTGAGTTGTTTTTAGGAAAAGCAATTACATCGCGGATTGAGTCGAGTCCGGCAAAAAGGCTTACGAGGCGGTCGAAGCCGAATGCAATGCCGGCGTGAGGTGGTGCTCCATATTTGAAGGCGTTCATGAGGAAACCAAATTGGTTTTCGGCTTCGTCTTTTGTAAATCCAAGGATTTGGAACATTTTTGCCTGAAGATCTTTGTTGTAGATCCGAACCGATCCGCCTCCAATTTCAACACCGTTAATAACAAGGTCGTAGGCGTTGGCCCGTACTGCCTTGGGATTGGTATCGAGAAGGGGAATATCTTCCGGTTTGGGCGAAGTAAATGGATGATGCATTGCATAGAAACGCCGTGTTTCTTCGTCCCATTCTAAAAGAGGGAAATCAATTACCCAAAGAGGGCGGAAGATATTTTTATCGAGTAAACCTAATTGTTTTCCCATTTCAAGGCGTAGAGCTCCCATTTGGTGGAACACTGTTGGATTGTCGCCACTGAGAATCAACAGAAGATCGCCAACTTTACCCTGGCAGTGGTCAAACCATTTTTTCAGATCTTCTTCCGGATAAAATTTATCGACGGTTGATTTCACGGTTCCGTCATCGTTGAATCGGACATAGACCAATCCTTTGGCGCCTACTTGTTGGCTTTTAACAAAATCGGTTAAGGTGTCGAGTTGCTTGCGGGTATAGTTTGCACATCCTGTGGCGTTGATGGCAACAATTTTTTCGGCGGTATTAAATACTGAAAAATCGCGATTTTTAACCAACGAAGTGAGGTCGTGGATTTCCATTCCAAAACGGAGATCGGGTTTGTCGCTTCCATATTTTTCAATGGCTTCACTGTAGGGCATCCGCTGTAGCTTACCCGGATCGAAGTTTTTGAGTTTAAGGAACAAATGGCGAATAAGTCCTTCGAAGGTATTGAGCACATCGTTTTGTTCCACAAAAGCCATTTCGCAGTCGATTTGGGTAAATTCGGGTTGGCGGTCGGCTCTAAGGTCTTCGTCGCGGAAGCATTTCACAATTTGAAAATATCGGTCATAGCCGGCCACCATCAGTAATTGTTTCAACTGTTGGGGCGATTGCGGCAGTGCGTAAAATTCATGCGGATTCATACGCGAGGGGACCACAAAGTCTCTTGCACCTTCGGGCGTTGATTTTATTAGAACCGGAGTTTCAACTTCAATGAAATTTTCGTTGCTGAGGTAGTTTCTTATCAGCTGAGCCATGGTGTGGCGAAGCATCAGATTCCGTTGTAAGGGCGGACGCCGAAGATCGAGATACCTATATTTCATGCGGAGCTCATCGCCGCCGTCGCTTTCTTCCTCAATGGTAAAGGGTGGAATTTCCGATGGATTTAATATTTGAATTACTTGTGCCGAAATTTCGATTTCGCCGGTTTCAATTTTAGGATTTTTGGAGGCACGTTCAATAACTTTTCCGGTGACTTGAATTACAAACTCCCGACCGATGGTTTCAACCAGCGTTCGAAGGGTTTCGGGTGAGTTTTGATCTATTACGATTTGTGTAATTCCGTATCGATCGCGTAGGTCGATGAAGGTTACTCCACCAAGGTTACGAATGCGTTGAACCCATCCGGCCAAAGTTACAGTTTGTTTTATATCGCTCAGGCGAAGTTGTCCGCAAGTATGTGTTCTGAACATAGTTTTTAATTTTACCTTTTTTGAAGTGGCAAAGTTAGAAGTTTTTCGGTTAGATTTTGCATTGATATACTGTTCATTTTTCGGAGGGTATGATGGTTAGCCGTAGAATTTTTTGAGTTTGGCTTGTTACTTTGCATCGATTATCGATTCTTTGGCCGATGATCCAAATAACTTTTTGTTGGTCGGTCAGAATCCATTGGTTTTGTTTGTCGTACGGGGGAATTTTCCGATCGGTCAGAAAGTCGCTCACTTTTTTTGAATAGCTCAACCCCAACGGAAAAAATCGATCGCCGGGTTGCCAACGTCGTAGAACCAGTGGAAGTTCAAGGTTGTCAAAATCGAGCATGGCAACATTGGCATCCAATGGTAGTTGTTGTCCGGTGTTGGGCTCAATCCATGCTTTAAAATAAAATGGGGTGTGGGTTTCGAAAGGAAAGGCGTTGATCGATTGGGTGATAGGTTTGTTGTTGAAATGATTTTTTATAATTAAAATTTTGTCTCGATCTTTAATAAACTGATGTTGCGATGTTTTTATAACGGTTCCGGTTTGACTTTGAATAAAGTTGAGAAGGTCGGAAGCCTGATGACCGCTATAGTTCAATTTCTGAAGAAGAGTAAAGAAACTAAGACGTAAAAGCTCAGGTTGGGTATTGGGCAATAGTCGGAATATAACTTTATCATTTTCCTCAGTTAGTGAACGATGAAGGTATTCATCGATTTGGGATGAGGCGACCGAAAACCAGTCGTTCCAAATCGACAGGTTTTGCTGCATGGTTTTGAGAAACGATGGATTAAGGTTTTCGAGCAAAGGCACGACTTGGTGTCGAATTTTATTTCGTGGGATTGATATGTCGTGGTTCGAATGGTCAATTCTGTAAGGGATTTGCCGCAGTAAGGCAAATTGTCGAATTGCGTGACTTGATGCCCATAGAAGTGGTCGGACAATATGGTTGTTTTGAATTTTTATTCCGGTTAAACCTTTTAATCCAGCTCCACGGACGATGTTCAACATCACGGTTTCAACGTTGTCGGAAGAGTGATGTGCCGTTAATATGTAATCAGCATTCAACAATCGACGGATTTCTTCAAACCACTGGTATCGCAACTGTCGGGCTGCCATTTCCAGCGAAAGGCTATTTTCGCGAGCAAAACCAACGGTGTCGAAACTTTTTATGCGACAAGGAATATTTTTTTCTTGGCAAAACCTTTCCACAAGTTGTTGGTCAAGGTCGCAATCGCCCGGCCGGAGGTTAAAATTGCAGTGTACTGCAATAATATCGTATTTCAGATGATGCAGCAACCAAAGTAAAACCATGCTGTCGGCTCCTCCGCTGACGGCAACAATCAACCGATGATTGTGATTAAAGAGGCGGTGGCGAGTAATAAATTGAACAAAACGCCGTTCCATGAACGTCAAAGTTTTTGGTAAAGGTACGAACAATTTTGCCATAAACGGCGTTTAACTAACGGCTTACAAAAATTTAAGAATTGAACGATGAAAAACAATGTATCATTACAATGGAAGTCCGACATGGCTTTTGAAGGGTTGGTGAACGGTCATAAAATTTTAATCGATGCTGATGAATCCGTAGGCGGACATGATACTGGTCCTCGCCCTAAACCTCTTATGCTCCTGGCTTTGGCAGGTTGCACCGCCATGGATGTGGTTTCGATTTTGAAAAAAATGCGCGTGGAACTCGATGATTTCAATGTGTTGGTTTCCGCCGAATTAACCGAAGAACATCCAAAGGTTTATAAATCGATGCACATTGAGTATCAATTCAAGGGTAAAGACCTTGATTTGGAAAAACTCCAAAAAGCAGTGGATTTAAGTCAGGAAAGGTATTGCGGTGTTAGTGCCATGTATCGTCGGATTATGGATTTAACCTTTGAAATAAAGGTTTTATAGATCCTAAGGCAGAACATCGTTTTCTTTTTATTACGTTTTATTAGCCCTTATTTGTATTCTAAATCGGGGCCGTCAATATATTTTGCATCCGTTTGGGTTGAAACAACAATGCGGATGCTTTTCTTTTGTCTATGACTAATTAAGGGATGAGCAGGCAGCGTTTGGATGTTAAGGCACAGAATGTGAGATCGTTTCTATTATTTCTCAAACGAACAATTTGTTAATATTCAGTGGCATGCATGAGTTGATGCAATTAAATTTTTTTATAGTTCATGAAAGCACTCTCACTTCCTCAAGCAATAGGGCGACGAGTCTTTTGATGCATTGTTACATCTCCGGTGGGCAAAAAAATGAAGAAGTCTGTTTTCGGAAACATCAATTTTCTGAAGAGAATTTCGATATTTCCAAACCAGAAAATCTATCTAACCGCAGAATCTTTTCCTGACAGAATTGAAAATTAACTGTTGTTTGAAAAATCGTAGATTCGTTGGCAAACCAGTTTAGAGCTGATAACGGCCATGGGCAAACCTGCTCCTGGGATGGTTGATGCTCCCACATAGAAGGTGTTATTAAAGATTTCGTCGAAATTTTTGGGACGAAGTGCACCGATTTGAAGCATGGAGTGTGAAAGCCCTAGACCGCTACCTTCGTAGAGGTTGAAGTGATGTTTCCAATCTTCAGGGGTATATGCTTCGAGCAAGACAATGTCGTTGGCTATGTTTCGTTGGATGCGTTCCGAAAAATCGTCGATAATGCTTTTAATGATAGCATCGCGATCGTTCCAGTTGTTTTTGAAGAGAAGGTTTGGAACCGGACAAACAATGAAAACGGCTTCGCAACCTTCGGGAGCGCAGTTGGGGTTGTGTTTTGAAATCAAGTTTACGTAATAGTAAGGCTTTTCCAGTGTTCCGGGATTTTTCATTACATCCTTGGCGTAGTCTTCGTAATTGCTGCCGATGAAATAGTTGTGATGTTCAACTTCGGGAAGTTTGGTTTTAAGACCTAGATAAATAGTGAGATATCCCATGGTCCAGTCCATTTTCCGTAGGTGGTTTTCGGAATATTTCCGACGCTTGAAGACTTTACCACGGAAATAAGCGGCATCGGAGTTAATAACAAAAATATCGGCTTCCCAACGTTTGCCGTTTTGGTCGATTAATGCGGTGAGACGATTGTTTTGTCGCTCAAAGTCAACAATTTCTGTGTTAAAGTGAAAAGCGACGTTGAATTTTTGAAGTTGTTCAACCAAGCGCTCAACAATGGTGTACATGCCACCTTCTACGTTGTAATATCCGGTGTGTTTAAATTCGATCTGTGAAAGCAAGGTATAAACACCGTTGGTGTCGAAGGGAGTTCGTCCGAGGAAAAAAGCAACCAACGAAACAATTTGGCGCACTTCGCGCGAACGGAAGTAATGTTTGGTTTGTTGCCAGAACGAACGTAACAATATCGGAAGGTGTATAGGATTAACCTGCATCAGTGCGGTTACATAGTCGAAGAGATTATCGAAGTTTTGACGAATCACCACATCGACGGTATCGTTGTAGATGGCTTCACACTTTTTGAGGTATGCAATGAACTTTTGTTTAAACTCGGGCTCAAAGGGCTCAAATTGTTCGGCCAGTTTATCAATGTCTTTATATAGGGCGAATTTTTGATTTGTTCCGCGAATGTGAACCGTGTAAAGAGGCTCGAGTTCAACAAAACGGAATGGCATGGATAATCCGCAGTCGGTCATCAACTCTTCAAATTCGTAAGGCATGCTGAAGAAACTAGGGCCGGTATCGAAGGTGAAACCATTTTTGCTAAGTTGATTGAGGCGTCCTCCGGGTTTGTTGTTTTTTTCAACAAAGGTTACACGGTAACCTCTGGATGCAAGACGAAGACCGGTAGAGAGACCACCCAGGCCGGTTCCGACTATCAATACATTTTTACTCATACCTCTGAATGCTAGACAATTGTTGACACAAATCGCATTTTACATACTTAAAATCGGGTTCAAAATTCAAAGCCTTTTGACAATACTGCATGGCAAGGTCGTGAAATTTCAGGTCTTTATAGGAGATAATCAAAGTCGATAACAAATTTAAATAATTCCAGTTATTCTTTATTAGAGATGATTTTTTTTCCATTAATTTTTTTGCTTCCAAATAGTAGAGTAAAGCTTCGGTTTTGGAGCCTCCAAACATCGATGGAGTGTAGTAGGCAATATTTCCCAACTGAATATATCCAAAACAATTAGATTCATCCAGTTTTACCGATTGCCGTGCATATTCGATGCTTTTAGGGCCAATGAAAGGAGCCTTATAAGGCGATAATCCGATTTCGAATCCCAGGAATGCCGATTTATAAGCATACACTAAGGCCGGATTGAATCCTTTCTTTTCGAGACGTTCCAGCGTTTTTTGTGCTTCTGATAAATATTTTTTTGCATCTGTGGTTTTGTTGTTTCCAATCGCCCAGGCAATGTAGCCGTATTGATAGTTTAGAAGTTCGGCAATTTCTGTGGGGGATTGTGGGTTGGTTCGTTCCAAAGAATCTATAACACTTTTCCAACGAGCCATATCGCCGGTAATGTAAGCACGATAGATTTCAGGGTTGTTTTGAGCAAAAACGGGCCTTATAAAAAGACTTAAGATAATTATGAAGAAATAAATCGACCTTTCCATTGCTGTTTGTTTTTTGATATGAGAGCCTTAATCATCACATGCAGCATAAAAATAAGTTGCATGGGATATAATATAACAGCAACAAATAGATTTTGTTTTGAAGTGTTTGCGTAGAGTAGAAGCGACGATAAAATCAAACCGAAATAGAGTATTAGGGTAGGAACAGTACTAGTAAAAAGCATAATAACAGGGCCAATGAAAGATAAAAGCCAGAATAAAAAAGCAAAAATCTTTACGTTCCCGAAAAACATAAAAATGTTTTTTGAAAAACCCGACAACGCATTATGATAAGAATCATACATTCGGCATTGAATGGCGGATTCTGATGTGATGCAGGCAATTTTTATTTTTTGGCGTTTCAAAAATCGTGCAGTGGCAATGTCTTCCACCGGATTATCTTTAAATCTTTGGTGGGGTTTTATCATTCGATAAACGTTTGCGTCGAACATCATAAATTGGCCGTTGGCTGCTGAGTGCGACGAAAATGGCGAGTATCGAACAAATACCAAGGGTAAGAGGGACAATAGAATGTAATTCATGATCGGGACGGTAATCTGTTCGCCCAAAGAGTTTAATTGTTGTATGGGGAACACGGAAATTAGTCCCAAATGGTGTTTTTTCAGAAAAGTGGCAGCGCGCTGTATAAAAGCAGGATCGGTGATGATAACATCGGCATCGAGAAAAAGAAAAACATCGCCGGAGGCATGATCGGCAAGTTGAAAACAAGCATGATTTTTACCCAGCCAACCCTCGGGAAGCGGTTTGCCCCGAATAAGGCGGATACGCGAATCGATGCGAGCATGCTCTTCAACAATAGAAGCAGTTTGATCGGTGGACAAATCATCATAAACTAAGATCTCAACGTTCGATCCGATGTCTCTTAATGATGTAAGAAGCTCTCCGATATTCTTTTCTTCGTTACGGGCAGGAATCAAAATTGATATGAATAAGTCGTAGGAGGGTAGCCCACGAGGAATGGTCTGACGAAAAAAGTAGTTGATTACAATCGTTATCCATTGAATAAAAGCAAAGCCTAAAATGATGTAGCAAACGATTTGAATCATACGGTTTTTAAACGATGTTGCGAAATAACGTGGGTAAAAAATTGATTATAACATTCTTCTAAATTTCCATTTTGGATTTCGTCGAGGTTGATAACCTGTGTATATATAAAAAGGTGTGGTTTGCGGTGCGAAAAATAGTCGATAAGGTTGGCCACAAATAGAATTTGAGTTTGGCGATTAGAAATGTTTTTGACTACATAGTCAATTCCTTTTTCAAACTGAATACGGTGTTGATAGATCGAGTTAATTTTCCCTTGCGGGAATAAAAACACGACGTGGTTAGAATGATTGAGGAGGGAAATGGTATAATTGAGGCTTTCAAAGACGCTCTTCGATTGCTTTCGGATGGAATATCCTCCGGTGTATCGGAAATACCAGTGTTTTTTCAATTGATCTTCAAGCATCATGAAAAAGAGTTTGCGGTGAAGAAGTTTCAGATTGAGATACTGAATCCAGAAACCATCCCACCAGCTGATGTGATTTGATAAGATTAACAACGGAGAAGTTTGTTTAATAACGGGGGAAACAACGGTTACCGATGAAAAATGGCGTGTAATTAAGAAACGGGTAAGTTTTTTAAATAGTGGGTCAATTACCGGATGGTGCTTTGCGACGATCATCGGTTAATTTTTATGGGACTATTGCATCAATCCGTTGAATTTATCGGCATGCTGTTCCATGATTATGCGGAACCACACGGTGTAATTCTGCGGATTTTGACGAATATCGGAAAGAATTTCTTTCATGGTCAAATATTTGAAATCGTGAACCTCCATAGGGTTGGGAGTTGGAGTTTGGTTTGAAATGCAGAGAAAAACATGATCGAACTCGTGTTCAGTACGATTATTATCAAAAGGAGCTTTGTAGGTAAAATCAAATAGTTTTTGAAGGTTGTTGGATTTGATTCCCATTTCTTGTTCCAGACGTCGAATGGCGGCCATCTGCGGAGTTTCGGCTATTGTCGGATGGGTACAGGCAGCATTAGTCCATAATCCCGGAGAGTGGTATTTGGTTAAAGCTCGTTGTTGCAAAAGCATCTTTTTTTCAGCTGTGAAAACAAAAACCGATACAGCCCGATGCAATAGAGCATGCTTATGGGCATACATTTTTTCGGATTCGCCCAAGGTATTATCGTGGTTATCAACCAAAACAACTTTTTCTTCCATTAAATTCGATTTAAACGACTAAATTCAACAAATAAATGCAACTTTTTCAGAGGAGATAAAGAATAAATTTTTCAAGACAAAAGAGAAAGAAAAAATTCCTTCTCACTTTGTCTTGATGGATAAAGTTTAATTTTGCCCTCTCCT
>Ga0208198_1000334_pt1 | contig 55781 bp, 50 predicted proteins | sample AD_JPNTR2_MetaG_FD_184446 | JGI IMG/M metagenome (GOLD analysis project Ga0208198, IMG submission 184446) | Active sludge microbial communities of municipal wastewater-treating anaerobic digesters from Japan - AD_JPNTR2_MetaG (SPAdes) (version 2) | ecosystem: Engineered > Bioreactor > Anaerobic...
TGCTCAGATTATTTTGTGTGATCCTCACAGGGCTGTTGTCATTGGTCATAATCGTGGTTTTGATTTGAAGGGGATGCGGATGTCTTCACCTGATATAAGGGCTGGTATTGCTTTGTTAATTGCAGCGATGAGTGCCAGGGGAACGAGCATTATTGAGAATATTGAGCAGATTGACAGGGGATATCAGAATATTGACCTTCGTTTAAATGCTATAGGTGCTCATATTGAGAGAATTAGTTGAATTGATAGTAGAGATGGTTTATGAGTAAAAATAAGAGCAAGTCGGAGAAGAGTGGTGGTAGCATTAAAGGAGCCAAAAAAGCTAAAGCTAAGGGTAGAAAGTCTTCCAGGGAATATGAGCCGGTGCCTAAGGGGATGGAGGCTTTTAAATTGTTTTCGGGTCTTTTTTTCCTTCTTTTGGCGGTTTACACTTTTATATCTCTTGGTTCTTATCTTTTTACATGGGCAGAGGATCAGTCTTTGTTGTCCAGGAGCGATGTTTGGAATTCTTTTGTTCCTGTGGAAAACGGTGGTGGAAAATTGGGTTTTTTCTGGGCTAATTTTTTGTTGTCGGAGCTGTTTGGATTGGGGGCTTTCGTAATTCCATTTTTCTTTTTGGGGATTGCCCTTTACTGTCTTAAAATTAAGAGAATAAGTTTGTTGAAGCTTTTCTTTGTCACTGTTTTTGGCGCTATTATCTTTTCTGTATTTTTTTCTTACGTCTTTAGTTTTACAAGATTTAACAATTTGTTTGGCAGTGGAGTAGGTGGTTCATACGGTTATTATGTGAATAAGTGGCTGATGGATATGCTCGGTGCTTCCGGAGCAGGGGCGTTGGTTGTTGTGTTGATGATTGGCTGGTTTTCTCTTGTGAGCTATGGTGTTGTTAGGTGGTTTAACAGGGTAATTGCCAAAACATTTCATCCTGAGAAAGATGAAATCGCAGTTGCTGAAACAGAAGTGGATGCGCCTGATAACGAACATATTCCGCTCATGGGAGTAGCTGCAGCAGCAGGAAATGAAGCTGCCGGCCAATCTGACGATATTCTGTTTGAAATTATTGAAAATGAGGATGGAACTGACACTGACATTGATGCTGATACAGATGAGAATTTTATTAAAAATCTTCCTCAGGGCTCTTTAGAGACTCTTTTTGATCCTCGTTTGGATTTATCTAATTACAAATCTCCACCTCTCTCTTTACTTGAGGAATATAAGGATAAAGTTTATGAGGTATCTCGCGAGGAGCTCGAGCTTAATAATAAGAAGATTGTTAAGACTCTTAGTGATTACAAGATAGGTATTGAGAGAATTTTTGCGAGGCCGGGGCCTACTGTTACTTTATACGAAATTGTGCCTCAGGCGGGAGTGCGTATTTCTCAGATTAAAAGGCTGGAAGATGACATAGCTCTTCAACTTGCGGCAAAGGGGGTGCGTATCATTGCTCCTATTCCCGGGACCAATTATGTGGGGATTGAGGTAGCGAATAACAAGCCGAGTATTGTTTCTATGCGGTCTGTTCTGGAGGATCCCAAGTTTAAGGTTGCTGCTGCCAATTTTGATTTGCCTGTAGCTCTTGGGAGAACTATTTCCAATGAGGTTCTTACTATCGATCTTGCAAAAATGCCTCACTTGCTGGTTGCTGGTGCAACAGGACAGGGCAAGTCTGTGGGGCTTAATGCTATTATTACTTCTCTTCTTTACACCAAGCATCCTTCTGAGCTGAAATTTGTCCTGGTTGATCCAAAAAAAGTGGAGCTCTCTCTATATGAAAAGCTTGAGCATCATTTTTTGGCGAAACTTCCTGAAGGAGAGGAGGCAATTATTACAGATACTCAGAAGGTTATCTATACTCTTAAATCTCTGTTGATTGAGATGGAGAGTCGGTATGATCTTCTTACTCTTGCAAGAGTTCGTTCTATTAAGGAGTACAATGACAAATTTTTGTCTCGTAAACTTAATCCTCTTAAGGGTCACCGTTTTCTTCCGTTTATCGTTGTGATAATTGATGAATTTGCCGATATGCTTATGACTGCCGGCCGCGAGGTTGAGGATCCTATTACACGGCTTGCTCAGAAGGCTCGTGCTATAGGTATTCATTTGGTGATAGCTACTCAGCGTCCTTCTGTAAATATTATTACCGGTCTTATTAAGTCCAATTTCCCTGCAAGGATGGCTTTCAAGGTTATTTCAAGTATTGATTCGAGAACTATTCTTGATACTACTGGAGCTAATCAACTCGTAGGGCGAGGTGATATGCTTTTCCTTTATAATGTGGAGATTACGCGGGTTCAGTGTGCCTTTATCGATACCAGGGAGATTGACAGGATTGTGGATTTTATCAGCAGTCAGCAGGGTTATGCTACTGCTCATATGCTTCCTGAATATGTTGGTGATGAAAATGATGGATATGGTGTTGGTGAGGTTGACCTTTCGAAGAGGGACAAGATGTTTGAGGAGGCTGCCAGGCTGATTGTACAGTATCAACAAGGTTCTACTTCCTTGATTCAGCGCAGACTAAATCTGGGTTATAACAGGGCTGGAAGAATAATGGATCAGCTCGAGGCGGCCGGTATTGTTGGACCTTCTGAAGGTTCTAAGGCTCGCCAGGTGCTGATCTCAGATTATGATTCTCTTGACAGGATTTTAAATTCTCTTTAACAAGAACAAGCAAATAATTTCCAATTACTTTTTCTTAATCTTACTGTTGAACTGTTCAAAGTAAAAGGCGTTTCTTATCGAGTCAATTTCCTTATACAGCTTTTCGATCTGTTTTCTGTATTGGTTGTACTTTACCATAGATGAGTCGTTCTGGAAAAATTCGTAGAAAGGACTCATTTGTGGAAACGGGTAAACCGGGAACATGTATGTGCGAGGTGAAATAAAGTATGAATTGAATCTTTGCTCAAATTCTTTGAAAAACTCATCTGTAAAGAGTGAGTCCGTTCCGGGATAGACATAGGTATAGGTTGAATCATACCTTATTAATCTTCCGTTTTTGTCATATTCCTTGTTTACCTTTATGTTAGCCTTAGGTTGAACAGAAGTGGCCGGCTGGCCTTTTTTGTCTGATTGGCCATAGCAGCCGGCCACAACTATTGAAAAGCTGACCAATAATAGTGCTAACTTTTTCATAGAACTGATAAATTACTCGATTACTCGATTGCAATTTGTTTAACCGGTCTTGGCTTTGCATCCTCTCTCTTAGGTATTATGACTCTCAGGACGCCATTTTCATATTTTGCTTTGATTTTGTCGTTGTCAACAGAATCAGGCAAAGTAAAGGAGCGGCTGAATGATTGATAACTGAATTCTTTACGTGTGTATCTCTGCCCCTCTTTTGTTTCGTTTTCAGTTTGCTTTTCAGAAGAGATAGTCAGCACATCATTGTTCAGCTCAATTTTGAAGTCATCTTTATTAAGGCTTGGTGCAGCCATTTCTACTTCATATGAATTGTCGTCTTCCAAAATATTTACTGATGGAAGAGTTGTGTTGGTAAGTGAGAAATTCTTGTTTGACCAGTCAAAAAGATCATTGTCGAAAAATCTATCGAACAATGTTGGGAATTGATTTGAAAATTTAACTAGTGACATAACCAGATCCTCCATTTTTTAAGTTAGACATTCATTTTAAATTCTGACTTAAATAATTTCAAAATGGATGCCAAATATCAATGTAGCTTTTAAGAACTATTGATTTACAGGTTATTACAGATGAAGTGATGCTATGACATAATGGCAGTTTGACAGAAGCAGCACTTTATATGCCGGAAGAATTTGTGTCTTTAAGTATGACGTCGTGAGTTCCTCCTTCGATGATGCTTGTGGATGAGACGAGTGTGATTTTGGCCAGTTTTTTAAGCTCTTTTATGGTTAATGCTCCGCAGCTGCACATTGTGGCTTTGACTTTGCCGAGTGTTATGTCGAGGTTGTCTCTTAGTTTGCCGGCATAAGGTACATAGCTGTCTACGCCTTCTTCAAATTTAAGTGAGTCTGTTCCTCCTGCGTCGTAACGCTGCCAGTTCCTTGCTCTGTTGGAGCCTTCTCCCCAATATTCCTTGACATAGGTGCCTCCGACCATAAGTTTTTTTGTGGGGCTTTCGTCAAATCTTGCAAAGTATCTGCCCATCATCAGAAAATCTGCTCCCATTGCCAATGCGAGTACCATGTGGTAGTCCTGAACTATTCCTCCGTCTGAGCATATAGGGATATAGATGCCGGTGCGTTCAAAGTATTCGTCTCGTGCTTGTGCTACCTCTATCAAGGCTGTTGCTTGTCCTCTTCCTATTCCTTTTTGTTCTCTTGTGATGCAGATAGAGCCTCCTCCTATGCCTACCTTTATAAAATCTGCTCCAGCTTCTGCGAGATAATAAAATCCGTCTTTGTCAACTACATTGCCTGCTCCGACTTTGACCTTTTCACCATATTTGTGTCGGATAAAATCTATGGTTTCCTTTTGCCATTCTGAATATCCGTCGGATGAGTCTATGCAGAGTACATCTGCACCGGCGTCGATGAGTGAAGGGATGCGTTCTTTATAGTCTCTTGTATTAATCCCGGCTCCTACTATCAATCTTTTATGTGTGTCGAGCAGTTCGTATGGATTGTTTTTGTGGTTTTCGTAGTCTTTTCTGAAAACAAAGTATTTGAGATGTTGTTGTTTATCTATAATTGGCAGTGCGTTTATCTTGTTTTCCCAGATTATGTTGTTGGCTTCGTCGAGTGTAATGCCGTATTTACCCGTAATCAGTTTGGAAAATGGTGTCATGAAATCTTTGATTTTTTTGCCGGGGTCATCTATTCCCGGTCTGTAATCACGGCTGGTTACAAGTCCAAGCAATATGCCGTTGGATGTGCCGTCGTGGGTTATGCCTATTGTTGAAAATCCCTTGGCTTGTTTGAGATTTATGACATCCTGAAGTGTGTGTTCGGGAGTGAGGTTGGCATCGCTGACTACAAATCCTGCCTTGTATTTTTTCACTCTGCGGACCATATCAGCCTGTTCTTTTATTGGCTGGGAGCAAAATATAAAAGATAACCCTCCGTTTCGGGCAAGGGCTATGGCCATTTTGTCATCTGATACTGACTGCATTATTGCAGACACAAACGGAATGTTCAAGTACAAGTCGGATTCTGAATCTTTTTTGAATTTTGTCAATGGTGTCTTGAGACTTATTTTGTCTGGAGTGCATTGTTTTGTTGTCAAACCAGGAATCAAAAGGTATTCGTTGAATGTTCTGGAGATATCGTTTACTATCTGTGCCATGGTAAATCGTGTTATAGATTTACAAAGTTAAGGAAATTTAACAATTTTCTGTCTATTTTCATTTTTAGTAACTTTGCCGATACATGAGAAGTATGAATAATAGTAATAGTGCGCCTACTGCACTGGGTACTGAGAGGATATGGAAATTGCTGCTGCAGTTTGCAATTCCTTCTGTGATAGCGATGACAGCATCTTCGCTTTATAATATTATTGACAGTATTTTTATCGGTCAGGGGGTAGGTCCACTTGCTATTTCTGGTTTGGCTATCTCTTTTCCTCTGATGAATTTGAGTGCTGCATTTGGATCTCTGGTAGGTGCCGGAGGTGCAGCGCTGATGTCTTTGAGGCTTGGCCAGAAGGACTATTCTTCTGCTAATCTTATTTTGGGGAATGCTTTTACGTTGAATCTTGTGATAGGGACTATTTATGCCATTGTCGTGTTGATATTTTTAGACCCTATTCTCTATTTTTTTGGAGCGAGTGATGCTACAATTCCATATGCGAGGGATTACATGGAGATAATCTCTCTGGGCAATGTGATAACTCATTTATATTTTGGCCAGAATGCTCTGTTGCGGGCTTCTGGTTTTCCTGCAAAATCGATGTATGCAACGATTGGTTCAGTATTGATTAATATTATTCTTGCACCGATTTTTATTTATGTTTTCAAATGGGGTATTCGTGGAGCAGCTCTTGCTACTATTATTGCGCAGGCCTCCATGCTTGCCTGGCAGATGTTGATCTTTTGTAATAAGAGTAATTTTATTCATTTTCATAAGGGGGTATTTAAGTTGCGCAAAAAGATAGTTAAGGATGCTCTTTCTATTGGTCTTGCTCCGTTTCTTATGAATTCGGTTTCTTGTGTGGTGGTGATTGTGATAAATCAGGGTTTGATAAGATATGGGGGTGATTTGCAGGTGGGTGCTTACGGTATTATCAACAGGATATCGTTTTTTTTTGCTATGATTGTTGCGGGTCTTAATATGGGTATGCAGCCTGTGGCCGGTTATAATTATGGTGCCAGACAGTTAGCAAGGGTGAACAAGGCTTTGAAATTGACAATATTGCTTGCTACTAGTGTGATGAGTATAGGTTTTATTGTAGGCGAGTTTTTCCCGAGAGCTGTTGCTTCGCTCTTTACAAGTGATGAAGGGTTGATATCATTGGTAGTACAGGGTATGAGAATCGTTTTAATATTCTTTCCTATAGTGGGTTTTCAAATGGTGGCTTCTAATTTCTTTCAGAGTATTGGTAAGCCAGGGAAGGCAATTTTCATGTCTTTATCACGACAGGTTGTCTTTTTGCTTCCCGCCCTGTTTATATTGCCGAATATATTTGGCGTAAAAGGTATATGGTACAGTATTCCGCTAGCGGATTTGTTGGCTAGTATGATCACGGCATATTTACTTTTCCATCAATTAAAAAAATCAAAACTCAATTTGTAAAATGAATGAGTATTGTGTAATTAACATCGGTCGTCAACTTGGTAGCGGCGGCCATGAGATTGGAGAACGGCTTGCTGAGCTGTTCGGATTTTCCTTTTATGACAAGGAGCTTATCCGCCTGGCTTCTATGGAAAGTGGTTTGTGCAGCGAGGTTTTTGAAAGGGCCGACGAGAGAGTCAGGTACTCTGTTTTTGACGGGCTGTTTGGGGTGACTGACAATTACCTGAGCAATGAGACTCTTTTTCAGATTCAGAGTGATGTTATAAGGAAACTGGCTAATGAGGGTTCTTGTGTCTTCGTTGGAAGGTGTGCCGATTATGTGTTGAAGGATCATCCAAGGGCTATTAATTTGTTTATAACTGCCAATTTGGAGGAGAGAGTAAAAAGAGTAATGATTCAGCAACATCTTTCTCTTGCCGAGGCACGTTCTCATATTGAGAAGACCGACAAGAGGAGGGCAACTTACTATAATTTTTACAGTAATAAAGTGTGGGGAGTTGCTGATTCTTACGACTTATGCGTCAACACCTCCGTTCTTGGGATTGATGAAACGGTTAAGTTTCTGAAGATTTTTATTGAAAAAAAGTTTTTCCCTGACCGCTAATTGATCTGCATAAATTTTGACTGCTTGAAAGATTCATCAAGCTGTTGCTGAATCAATGCCGGATTTGTAAGTGGCATGTCATCTTTGAATACTTCATATTCAAGGAGTTCTGCTTTTTTAATCTTTTCAAGGGTAGGAAGTTTTGTTCTGTTGGTGGTTTCTATATGGTTGCCATTTTCGTCTACTATAATGAGTTTGGGGAGAAAGACACCTTTTCTGCCAATGAATCTGTCCATTACTTCAACACCTGCTTTGAATTCTTCATATGTGGTTCTTCCAAGAGCCTCGTATCTTAAGATTTTTTTGTCATCCCAGGTATAAATTGTGGCAAAGCTTTCGGATATTTTTTCATCAATTTTATGTCCCAAATTGAGAGTATCATGTCCTGATGGCATAAGAACTACCTTGCCTCCTCCACCTTCGATGTTTGCAGCATACCTGGGTACTGTTATTCCAGATACCCAGCCTTGAAGGTTTTGCATATAGATCATTCCTACTTGAATTGGGGTTATAAAGTGAACTATCCCCTTTTCCTTATGACACTGAAGTATATAGTAAGGGTGAACTCCAATCCAGAACATTCTTCTGAAAGTTTCGGCAAGAGTCTTGTAATAATCATTGACGTGATTAAGAAGTACAGTCTGATTTCTGACTGTAAATCCGTGTTTCAAAATTAATTTGACTGCTTTTGCCAAATCTTCGGTTATCTCGTGATAGTGATTGATGTGTGTTACGAAATAAACATATTTTTCAGGGCCTGTATTATATTTATTTGCTGACTCTTCTATAAGATTGAGTATGTCGTCTGTTATAGCCATGGGGAGGACAACTGGCACTCTTGTGGCGATTCTTATAGTTCTTAGATGTGGAATTTTGCTTAACTCTTCCATAATGTATTTTAATCTGGAGCGACTGATCATCAGAGCATCTCCTCCTGTTACGAGAACTTCGTTGATGTTTTTGTTGTATCCTATGTAAAACAGTCCTTTATCAATTTCTGTTTTGTTGACGTCAACAGAAGTATCCAACGACTTTGCTCGTTGGCAATGAACACAGTATGATGCACAACTGGTATTTTCTGCAACAAAAAGAGCAACTCTGTTAGGGTATCTTTGATATGCAGCGCCGTAAGATCTGGAACCTTCAGCCATTGCTCCTTCTATTCCTGTATCTGGAAATAATAAATTTGCCGGGGTTGGCACACTTTGCCAAAATATTGGATCTAATCGCTTTTCAGGCTTTTCTCCTTTCGGCATTATAGGATGGAAGGGATCTTCCTGCATAAGCGACGCATAATATGGTGTAATTCTGAGCGGTTCTTTTCCTTGGGATATGAGAGTGGACACAGTTCTTTCAATCTCCTTTTTTTGATATTCAGTTAATGTGATTACCTTAGATAATTGTTCAACTGTTTTTATCGAGTTCTTTTGTTGCCAAAGCGGATCATTCCAATCTTTTTCGCTGACATTTTTCCATAACTCAATCTTTTTGTAATCCCTGGGTTGATAATAAATTTCTTCTGTATTCATATATTAATTTTGGGACACAATTTAACTAAAATTATGTTAAATAGAAAAATTATTTCCAGATCCCGGGGATTTTTTGACCGCATTTTGGGCATGTTCCTTCTGGGGTCACATAACTTCTGACGATGTAACCTTCTCGTTTTACTACTGTTGTATGGCAGGTCGGACAAATGGTGTCTCCGCATTCAGGGATATAGATATTTCCCAGGTATATATATTTCAATCCGCATTTGAGGGCGGTATTTTTGGCTTCTATCATTGTTTTTTCTGCTGTGGGGTGCAGATTAGCAAGTTTGTAGTTAGGGAAAAATCTGCTGAAGTGAAGAGGTGTGTCGCTGAATCCGTTGTCATAGAGCCATTCACACATTCTCTTGATAATTTGCATGTTGTCGGACCACCCGGGTACTATTAGGTTTGTGATTTCGAGCCATATACCTTTGTCTCTCAATATTCCAAGGGTTTTGAGGACAGGTTTCATTGCTCCGCCTGTTAGTTTTTTGCTGAGAGAGTCGTCAAAGCATTTAAGATCGATATTGGCTGCATCGAGCCAGTTACATAGTTCAATTAGTGGCTCTTTATTGATGAATCCGTTTGACACAGCTACAGTTCTGAGCCCGTTTTCTTTTGCAATTCTGAATGTGTCGAGCATGTACTCATAGAAGACAGTTGGCTCGCTGTATGTGAATGCGATGCTTTTACTTCTTTTTTTTATTGATTCGGAGATTACCTCTTCAGGAAGCAGGATGTATTGTTCTTTGGTGTCGGGGGTTGCTTGGGAGATTGTCCAATTTTGGCAGTTGAGACATCTCAGATTGCAACCTTCTATTGCAAGTGAGAAAATGTCTGTGCCGGGGAGGAAATGGTAAAGTGGTTTTTTCTCTATTGGGTCGATGGAGATGGAGCAGGGGTTGCCGTAGGCAATTGAAATAAGCTCTCCCTGCATATTAATTCTAACTCTGCATATTCCTCTCTGGCCATCTTCAAGATGACAGTTGTGTGGGCAGAGGATACACTGAACTTTGCTCTCAGGGCCTTTTCGTTGATATTTGGCTGTAATTTCCATAACGGGGCGTAAATTTAATATCTTTTTTGGGCTTTTTATCATTTTCGGGTACATTTGTAAATTATTCCAATATCTATAAATCTGATTTAAATGAGTGGTTTTTTTGGGTGCGTTTCCAAAGAAGATTGTGTGAGTGATGTTTTTTATGGTACTGATTATCACTCACATTTGGGGACGAAAAGGGCAGGGGTTGCCTATTTCAATAAAAGTCAGGGATTTCAAAGAGCGATTCACAGTCTTGAGGATGGTTACTTCAGAAATAAGTTTGAAAATGATATTAAGGGTTTTGCCGGTAAGAGCGGCATTGGGGTAATCAGTGATACCGAAGCCCAACCCATTGTCGTGAATTCGCATTTGGGACGTTTTGCTGTGGCTACGGTCAGCAAAATTGTCAATTCAGATGAAATAGAGGACTATTTTCTCAAAAAACATCATACTTTTTCTGAAACGAGTCAGGGGACTGTCAATCCTACGGAGATGATAGCCATGTTAATTGCTGAGGGAGAAGATTTTATATCCGGGATCCGAAATGTGCAGGAGAGGGTAAAGGGTTCTTGCTCTATGCTTGTTCTTACGGAAAATGGTATTTTAGCTGCAAGGGACAAACTTGGCAGGACTCCTGTGATTATTGGCAAAAAGGATGGTGCTTATGCTGCTGCATTTGAAACTTGTGCCTTTTCCAATTTGGGCTATGAAGTGGAGAGGTTTTTGGGGCCTTGTGAGGTTGTGAGAATTACTGCAGATGGGTGTGAACAGTTGAGTAAGCCCGGAGAACGAATGCAGGTCTGTTCTTTTCTGTGGGTATATTACGGTTATCCTCCTTCTTATTATGAGGGTATTAACGTGGATGAGTGTCGTTATAGATGTGGAGCTGCTCTTGCAAGGAGGGACTGTGTAAAAGCCGATTTCGTGGCGGGTATTCCGGATTCAGGCATAGGACATGCCATAGGTTACAGTCATGTTAGTGGTATTCCTCTTAAAAGGCCTTATGCTAAATATACTCCTACGTGGCCGAGGAGTTTTATGCCTCAAAGTCAGAATATGAGGGAGTTGGTGGCCAAGATGAAGCTTATTCCCAACCGGGCGGTTATAGAAGGCAAGTGTGGTATTTTTCTCGATGATTCTATTGTTAGAGGTACTCAGTTGAAAGATAATGTTGTAGATTTACTTGAGTCTGGTATTAAGGAGATTAATATGAGGATTGCTTGCCCTCCACTCACTTTCCCGTGCGAATTTATCAATTTCAGTCGTTCGAGGTCGAGCCTTGATTTAGCTACTCACAAGGCCGTTAAGAGAATAGAGGGGTCGTTGGAAGGGGTTGATTTCAAAGAGTACTCTGACTTTTCGGGAGAGAAATATAAGGCTATGGTGGAGGAGATCCGGAAAACTTTGGGGCTTACTTCTCTTGTTTTTCAGAGATTGGATGATTTGGTGGAAGCTATTGGTATTCCAAAAGAGAGTTTGTGTACTCATTGTTGGGACGGTTCAAGTTATTTTTAGAATGTAGTAATTATTAAAAGGTTATGGATAGCAACGGTTCAAATATTGTCAAAAGAAGAGTTAGAGTGCGATTTGCTCCGAGTCCGACGGGACCTTTGCATATAGGAGGGGTGAGGACAGCTCTTTTTAATTATTTTTTTGCAAAGAAGCATGGGGGTGATTTTATTCTAAGGATCGAAGATACAGATTCTCAACGTTTTGTGCCTGGTGCTGAAGAGTATATCAATGAGTCTCTCAGATGGTGCGGGATTAGGATTGATGAGGGAGTTGCTGAGGGGGGCGGTTATGGCCCGTACAAGCAGAGTGAAAGGAGAGGCATTTACAGGCAGTATGCAGATATGTTGGTTGATTCAGGGCATGCTTATTATGCTTTTGATTCAGCAGAATCGCTGGAGAGGTTGAGAAAGGAGGCTGAATCGCGTGGTGAAACATTTAATTATAATTACAAGTTGAGGGGTTTGATGGAGACCTCTCTTGTGCTTTCTCAGGATGAAGTCAGGGCAAGAATTGAAAGGGGAGACCAGTGGGTAATTCGTTTTATGATGCCTGAGAATGAGGAGATCCATATGTCTGATCTTATAAGGGGAGATGTGGTTGTGAATTCTTCTACTCTGGACGACAAGGTGCTTTTTAAAAGTTCTGATATGTTGCCAACATATCATTTGGCCAACGTTACTGATGATTATCTTATGGAGATAACTCATGTGATCAGGGGTGAGGAGTGGTTGCCTTCATTGCCTTTGCATGTGATGCTTTATAAAGCTTTTGGTTGGCTTGACAGGATGCCTGAGTTTGCTCATCTGCCTTTGTTGCTCAAGCCTGCCGGTAATGGCAAGCTTAGTAAACGTGATGGAGATAAGATGGGTTTCCCAGTTTTTCCTTTGCAGTGGAAATCGCCTGATGGTGAGATTTTTCGCGGGTACAGGGAGGATGGTTATTTCCCGGAGGCTTTTGTCAATCTTCTTGCTCTTCTTGGATGGAATCCCGGCACAGAGCAGGAGATATTTTCTATGGATGAGCTTATTGGGCTGTTCTCTTTTGACAGGGTGAGTAAGGCTGGTGCCAGATTTGATCCGGAGAAGGCTAAATGGTTTAATCATCAGTATCTTGTGAGGAAGAGTAATGAGGAGCTTGCAGGACTTTTTTCATCTTTTATGAACTCTTTGGGTATGGAGGTGAGTTGGGAGAAGGCTCTGAGAATTGTGGATATTATGAAGGTTCGTGTCAACTTTGTTCACGAGATGTGGGAGAAGGCTGAGTTTTTCTTTTTGAGGCCTGAATCTTATGACGAAGCTTCGGTTAGGAAGTTTTGGAAAGAAGATGTTCCTGCTATTATGAAGGAGGTTGTGGGTGTGCTGGGTGAACTGGAAGTGAAAGAGTTTGTTTCTGCAAAGATTGAGGAGAGTCTTGAGAATTTTATTCGTGAGAAGGGATATGGCATGGGCAAGGTTATGAATGCTGTCAGGCTTTGTCTTATAGGAGTGTCTAATGGTCCGGCAGTTGCTGATGTTTGTGAGGTGATTGGTCGGGAAGAGAGTATTGTGCGGATTGAAAGGGCTGTTGAGGTTCTGGGCAATTTTGAAATTTGATTTGTATTAGTTACCTTTGCGGTCACTTTTGACGAGATAGGGCGCATTCTTCTAACGGTTAGGAAGCGGGATTCTCATTCCTGAAATAGCAGTTCGATTCTGCTATGCGCTACTGACGAATATGTTAAGATTTACAGGTTTGTTAAAAAGGTATTTGGTTGTCGCCGTTTTGGGTTTTGCAGGAGCTTTTATTTTTATTTCGTCAAACTCTGCAAAATGTGCCAATTCTCTTGTTGGAGATTTGCAATCGCAGTCTGAGAAAACCGAGAATATTATTAGTCAGTTCAGATCTCAACTGAGTCAGTTGCCGGCTTTTGAAATGGGCTTTTCCATGAATTATGACGGGCAGGTGAGTGTGGGTACAGTGCAGGCTCAAAAGGATTTCTACAGGATGGATAATAAAGATTTGTCTCTTTATTGTGACGGTGATACTAAATGGATTTACAATGTAGCTAATAATGAGGTGATTATTTTGAAAAATGATCTTTCTCAGGTGGATTTGCTTGAAAATCCGTTGGCTTTTTTCTATTCGCTTGGTAAAGGTTACTCTTATCCGGAGAAAGTTAAGTCCTCTAACGTCAATAAAGTTCCTGTGTGGGTAGTAGATCTTTTTCCTATAAATAAAAGGCTGGGTTACAGTAAAATATCGTTGATGATTGACAAAAGGAACTATTCTCCTGTGAGGATTGTCTATGTGATGAAGAGTGGTGAGGTTGTTACTGTGGATATTACTTCTTTTACAGAAAAGAAACCTTGGGAGAAAGATCATTTCAGATTTGATACTGCTAAGTATAATGGGCTCAGAGTGAGCGACATGAGGTGAAAGAGTGATTAGTTCTCAGCGGTTTGTGATTGGAAAATGGAGAGTTGGGTGGTGGCCTCTGCAAAGAGTTCTTTTATTGATTCGTATGTGTTGTTGAGATATTGAGGCAGTTCTGTGGGTTTTATCCAGACTATTTGTTCGATATTTTCTTCTTTCTGTGGTGTTGTCTTGGTCTTTTTACCGTGATATTCCATATGAAACCAGTATGTGCATTTAATTGTGAGATTGTTGTCCCTGTTCATGTAGGTATGATAGGTTTCACATATTTTATTTTTTATTTGCAAGTCTTTTATGCCGCACTCTTCTTCTACTTCTCTTAATGCAGTTGTCTCTATGTCTTCTCCATCTTCCTGTTTGCCTTTTGGCAGATCCCAAAGGTTGTCGCGTAATATAAGCAGAAGCTCTCCCTCGTTATTTGTTACTAAACCTCCTCCTGCTGTAATTTTAATGAGTTTTTTGCAGAGTTGATCAAGTGTGGCCTCCTGGTCTGAAGTTAAGATCATTAGTTTCTCGATGTTGGTGAGTTTGGTAAAAAGAAACGGGAGTTCTTCCGTTTTTTGGTCATTCCCTGGGAAGAAGTGTACTGTTGAAGGATCTTCCAGGAGATGTTGTACAGTCATTTTATCTCTTTGTTTTGGTTCGTTGTTAGAATAGATGATTATACGCCGGTTGTTGAAGAAGAGACTGTACATTTATAAAAATATGGATTGATTTTTTATCTTTGTACAAAGATACTTGAAATTATGGATTTAGTTGAAGAAATTGTAGCGAAGCTGCTACTCGACATCGAAGCTGTCCGTTTGAATCCTGATGCTCCTTTTACTTGGGCTTCGGGGTGGAGAGCTCCAATTTATTGTGATAACAGGAAGATTCTTTCGTTTCCTGAACAGAGGAAGATAATATATGACAATCTGACTAAGCTGGTTAGGGAAAATTATCCTGATGCTGAGGTTATTGCCGGTGTTGCTACAGGAGCTATTGCATGGGGTGCCCTGGTTGCCGAGATGCTCAATCTCCCTTTTATTTATGTCCGCCCAATACCAAAGGATCATGGTACAGGTGCTCAGATTGAGGGTTACTTGCCTGATAATGCTTCAGTTGTAGTGGTTGAAGATCTTATCTCTACCGGTGCAAGTTCTCTCTCGGCTGTGAGTTGTTTAAACAGGAGCGGCGCTAACGTTTTGGGTATGGTGGCGATTTTTTCATACAATTTTGATGTGGCACGCCGCTCCTTCGAATATGCCAACTGTGAGTTGAGGACGTTGACTAATTATGACATGTTGATAGAGCAGGCTCTTAAGAGTGGTTATATCAAGGAAGAGATGATGGAGACATTGCGTCAGTGGAAATATCGTCCTGAGGCATGGGGAAAGTAGAAATGGGAGAATTGATTGTATGAGCAGTACAAATATCAAGGGTCGGAAGATTTTGGTTAAACAACCTGCAGAAGTTCTATTTGCGATGTTTTCCGACTTGTCAAATTTTTCAAAGAGTGTTCCTGCTGATGTTTTGAAAGGCAATGAACTGATTGCTACTCAGGATACTGTTGTTACCAAGGTTCAGGGATTTGAAATTGGTCTTAAGGTTGCTGAAAGGGTGCCTTTTTCTCTTATCAAGTATGAACAGTATGGAAATTCTCCTTTTCCTTTTGTTTTTTTTATAACTTTTGATGAAAGGTGCACGGGGGAGACAGAGTTGATGATTGAGTTGGAAACTGAACTTTCTGGCATGTTGAAAATGATGCTGGGTGGAAAGCTTAAGGAGTTGGTTGATAAAGTTACCAATGAATTGGAATTAAATTTAAATAGAAAATGAAAAGATTATGGGGTTTTACTGCTCTTTGCTCAATGGTTTTGGCAAATTTAACGTTATCTCCTGCTATGGCTCAGGTACCTTCTAACAGTAAGCATTTGAAAGTCTCTATTATCCCTGAACCAGTGAAGGTGGTGCCGGGTATTAATTCCTACAGGATCAACAAAAATACTGTTATTGTTGCCTCCGGTGAGGAACAGTTGAAATCTGCAAAGTTTCTTAAAGATTATATTCTCAAATATTACAATGTTGAATTGGCTATAATTCCTGCAAGGGATGCCAATGGAAAAGAGATAAAGATTAAAAAGAACAAGGAGGCTGAAATAAAGCATGTTGTTTTGGATATAAAGCCTCTTGCTTATGGAATTGCTGGTTTCAGCCCGTCTGATCTCAAAAAAATCGGAGCTTACACTTTGAACACTAAGGATGGTATTTTGAATTTGACCGGCGCCAATCCCGAAGGATTATTTTATGCTGTACAGACACTGATCCAGCTTCTGCCTTCAACAGTGCCTCAGTTAGGCCTGTTTGACAAGTATTTGCAGATACCTGTGCAAGAGATTGAAATTGTGGATTATCCGAGATTTCAGTACAGGGGGATGCATCTGGATGTTGTAAGGCATATCTTTCCGGTTGAATATATTAAACAGTATATCGATTATCTTGCGCTTCACAAGTTGAATTATTTTCATTGGCATCTGACTGATGATCAGGGATGGAGAATGGAGAGCAAGGCTTATCCCAAGTTGAATGAGATTGGTTCATGGAGAGCCGGAACAATCATCGGGCTTTTCCCTGGGACTGGTGTGGACAGTACCAGATACGGTGGCTATTACACTATCGAGCAGATGAAGGATATTGTAAAATATGCTGCTGATCGTTATATTACCATCGTTCCCGAAATTGATATTCCGGGCCACTCTATGGCAATTATTTCAGCCTATCCTGAATTAAGTACTACTCCGGATATTCCCAAGCAACCCGCTATTACATGGGGAATTTTCAATCGTCAGAATAATGTTTTGCTTCCTTCGGAGCAGACTTTCAAGTTTTTGAAGGATGTATTTAATGAACTGATGGATATATTTCCTGGGGAATATATACATGTTGGTGGTGACGAATGTTCTCCTATCTGGTGGAGAGATTCTAGAGAGACTCAGGCTTTTATGAAGAATTATGGGATTAAAGACGAAACTGAACTTCAGGGCTATTTTTTGAAGAGAGTCTATGATGTTGTTAAAGCTCGTGGGAGGAAGCTTGTTGGTTGGGATGAAATTATGGAGAGCCCGAGCTATCTTGAAAAAGACATGGTTGTGATGAGCTGGAGAGATGCCAGGCATGGCTGGAAAGCTGCAGAGATGGGTAATAAGACAATAATTGCTTCTGTAAACCAGCACTATTTTAATACTGCACAGAGAAAGGATGAGACAGCTCTTTGTCATAAGGATTTTTTTGTACCACTTGATTCTGTATATTATTTTGAGCCTATTCCTGATATATACAATATTGCTTACGAAGAGAATATTCTTGGAGGTGAGGGTTGTATGTGGACTGAATATTTTCCTGACAAAGCAGCCGTGGAATATGCAATATTTCCAAGAATGTCTGCTTTTTCTGAAGTTTACTGGTCTCAAAGCAAAAATAAAAACTGGCCTAAATTTATGCTGAAGCTTGTGGAACAGTTTAACCGTTATGATTTGTGGGGAGCAGGGTATTGTACATATATTTTTGAATCTGGTCACTATTCAAGGTAAGTGAAAATTTTGGACTTTCCTGACAAGTTTGTGGAATATCTGATTGAGGCTGCCGGTGATGAGACAGCTTGCCGGGTTCTGGAGACTATCTCTGAAAGCAGTCCTGAAACTGCTGTGAGAATAAATGATTTGAAGGTTGATGGCCCTTTTTCTCTTGGGTTAAAAATTGAAAGTAAGATTCCTTGGTGCAATAATGGTTATTATTTGAAGGAAAGGGCTGATTTTACTTTTGATCCTCTATTTCATGCGGGAGGATACTATGTCCAGGAGCCTTCATCTATGTTTCTTGCTGTTTTGGAGCCCATTTTCAGAGAGGTGAAGCCCAAGTCTTTTCTGGATCTTTGTGCTGCTCCTGGTGGTAAAAGCACTCATTTAGTCTCTATGGTGGCAAGGAGTATTGTCGGTTCTGAGAATTTGTGTTCATTCAATTCAATGTGTTCTGTTGTTTGCAATGAGGTTATTGGCAGCAGGGCTTCCGTTCTTGCAGAGAATATTGCTAAATGGGGCGTGCCCGGAGTAACTGTGACAAGTCATGACCCGAGATATTTTTCAAAAGGTGGATGGTTGTTCGATTTTATTCTGGTAGATGCTCCATGTTCGGGTGAGGGTATGTTTCGTAAGGACACTAAAGTGATATCGGAATGGTCAGAATCTGGCGTAAATTTATGTGCTGCAAGACAGAGAAGGATCTTGTCGGATATTTGGGGTGCATTGGCTCCGGGAGGTCTTCTGGCTTATTCTACATGCACTTTCAACCGCAGGGAGAATGATGACAATGTGAGATGGTTAAAGAGTGAATTTGGGGCACTCTCCTATGATTTGGGGTTGGCTGAAGATGTAATTGAGAGTTGGGGAATATTAGTGACTCAAGAAGGGGGATATCAATTTTTCCCAGGTCTCGCAAGAGGAGAGGGGTTTTATTTTGCTCTTGTCCAAAAACCTTTGGAGAAAGGGGCTGCAAAACATTCTGCTCCATTTTCCAGGTTGTCACCTGTAACATCAACAGTGTCAACATTTTTGAAGCCTTCTCATGAATATGCTCTTTCAATTTGTTATGGTAATGAATGGCCTTCAATAGAACTCTCTCGTCAAGAGGCTCTTAATTATCTTTCAAGGAACTCTGTAAAGCTTAAAGAAAGTGCCCCACTTGGTTATTTGAGAGTAACTTTCATGGGGCTGGGGCTTGGGTTCGTCAAAAATTTAGGTAATAGAGTGAATAATCTTTATCCCGTTAACAGGAGAATTCTCTATCCTCCAAAGTCGTCGTAGGCTATGTTTTCAGGAGGGACTCCAAGATTGTCGAGCATGTTGATAACAGCACTGTTCATCATTGGAGGGCCACACAGATAGTATTCTACATCTTCAGGTGTTTCGTGATATTTGAGATAATTGTCGTAAAGTGCCTGGTGGATAAATCCGGTAAGACCTGTCCAATTGTCTTCGGGTCTTGGCTCACTTAATGCAAGGTGAAAAGTGAAATTAGGGAATTCTCTCTCTATTTGGCGGAAATCTTCCTCGTAGAAAACTTCGCGGAGAGAACGTGCTCCATACCAGTAGCTTACCTTGCGTGTGGTCTTTTCTGTCTTGAAAAGATGGAAGATGTGAGAACGCATCGGAGCCATTCCTGCACCTCCTCCGACAAAAATTATTTCGTTCTGGGTGTCTTTTATGAAGAATTCGCCATATGGGCCGGAAATTGTAACTTTGTCTCCGGGCTTGCGTGAGAAGATGTACGATGAGCAAACGCCGGGATTGACGTTCATGAATGTTCCCTTGGTACGGTCCCAGGGTGGAGTTGCAATGCGGACATTGAGCATTATAATGTTGCCTTCGGCAGGATGATTGGCCATTGAATAGGCTCTGAAGGTATTTTCCTTGTTGACCATTTTAAGATCCCAAATCTTCATTCTGTCCCAATCTTCACGGAATTTGGGTTCTACATATATATCCTTGCTAAAATCAACTTCACATGGAGGAATATCTATTTGAATATATCCTCCTGACCTGAATTTGAGATTTTCTCCTTCCGGAAGTTTGACGATGAACTCTTTTATGAATGTAGCTACATTACGGTTGCTGATAACTTCGCACTCCCATTTCTTTATTCCGAGCACTTCCTCTGGAATTATGATCTCCAGGTCTTCCTTGACCTTGACCTGGCATCCGAGACGCCAGTTGTTTTTTTGTTGCTTGCGGGTGAAAAAACCTGTTTCTGTAGGAAGAATTTCTCCACCTCCCTTGATAACACGGCATTTGCACATGCCGCATGTGCCGCTTCCGCCGCAGGCAGACGGAAGAAAAATCTTCTCGTTGGAGAGTGTTGTAAGAAGTGAAGAACCTGGACTTACTGATAATTCTTTTTCTCCGTTTATTGTAATTTTTACCTTGCCTGAGGGGGTCAATTTGGCTTTTGCATAAAGCAACATTGCCACCAAAATCAAGGTAACGATAAGTATTGCGAGTACTGCTACAGTAATTATTGTTGTTATATCCATGATCTCTTCTCTGTTACAGTTTAATTCCCATAAAGCTCATGAATGCTATACCCATGAGTCCTACCATAATAAATGTTATTCCCAGTCCACGAAGTGGCTTTGGTACGTTTGAATATTTAAGTTTTTCGCGTATGGCTGCCAGTGAAACTATTGCAAGTGCCCAGCCAATTCCTGAACCGAGAGCATATGTAGTAGCCTGCGCAAGTGTCTCATAACCTCTTTCCTGCATGAAGAGTGATCCGCCAAGGATGGCACAGTTGACGGCAATGAGAGGAAGAAAGATTCCAAGTGAGGAGTAAAGTGCTGGTGTAAACTTTTCTACAACCATCTCTACAAGTTGTGTGATTGAGGCTACAACAGCTATAAATATGATAAAACTTAAAAAGCTGAGATCGAGACTGGCGTAATCAGGATTTAGCCACACCAGTGCTCCAGGTTTGAGTACATATTCATAAAGGAGATAGTTGACAGGTATAGTCACTACAAGAACAAATATGACTGCTATTCCAAGACCTGAGGCCGTTTTGACACTTTTTGAAACTGCCAGAAATGAACACATTCCCAGAAAGAAGGCAAAAACCATATTTTCAACGAATATGGATTTTACGAAAATATTAACTAACTCTTGCATAGTGGTATGTGTTTATTTTTCTTGTAAATCCTTGTCAAAACTTCTTTGCACCCAAATGATGAGTCCGATTAAAATCAAAGCCATCGGAGGCAGAATCATCAATCCGTTGTTGTAATAGAATCCTCCGTTGGAGGCATACCAGTTGAGGGGAATAATCTGAATGCCAAAGAGTGTTCCTGAACCGAGGAGTTCTCTTATGATTGATATAATTACGAGGATTATTCCATAGCCGGCGCCATTTGCCAGACCATCAACAAGTGAGGGTATTGGTTTATTGCCAAGTGCAAATGCTTCGATACGTCCCATGATTATGCAGTTGGTTATTATCAGACCTACAAAGACCGATAATTGTTTGCTGACATCATAGGAATAAGCTTTCAAAATCTGGTCGACAAGAATTACGAGCATTGCAACTACTACGAGCTGGACAATGATCCTGATCCGGTTTGGAATTGTGTTTCTGAGTAGTGACAGGATCAGATTGGAAAATCCTGTTACTATTGTTACTGAAATAGCCATGACTATTGCAGGTTCTACCTTGACAGTGACCGCAAGTGAAGAACATATGCCAAGTACTAGAACTGTAATTGGGTTCTTCTTAAACAGCGGGTCTATGTATATTTTATTGTCCATAGTTCAACTTATTTATTTTTGAAAAAGTCGAGATATTCACTTATACAGGTTTTGAGCATGGATTCGATAGCTCTGCTCGTGATTGTACCCCCTGAGATGGCATCTACCTGATGAGGGTTTCCTTTTTCAGCACCTCCCTTGACGACACTGATTGATATAAAATTGTCGCCTTCGAATATCTGCTTGTCTTTAAATTGTTCCTGAAATTTGGCGGTAGCAATCTCTGCTCCGAGTCCCGGTGTTTCTCCTTTGTGGTCGAATACTGCGCCATAAACAGTATTGAAATCACTTTTAAGTGCAATGTATCCCCAGATTGGTCCCCACAGCCCTGTGCCATGAAGAGGAACAATGTAGTATCTTGATGAATCGATATTGCAAATAAAGAGTGGAAGGGTTTTGCTGCCTGTTGTTATTATTGTGTCTTTGATATATTTAGCATATTCACTTTCAATATAGTTATCCTTGTTTTTTTTGAGTTTTTCTGGATCCTGGGCAAGATGAACTGCTTTGAGTATCATTTGCTTGGTCTCAATTGAGACGTTCCGCTGCTGCCTGTCCTTGAGCAGGTATGATGCCAGGGCAAGGATTACTGCTACTAATACTACCAGAACTGTGGCATAGATTATTGTGTACAGATTTTTATTTGTGTCCATTGTAATCCTCCCTATTATTTGACAATTACTGCGGCTCTTTTGAGTCTCTTCTTGATGTTGGACTGAACTACGTAGTGATCGATAAGAGGAGCGAATGTGTTCATCAACAGAATTGAAAGCATCATGCCTTCAGGGTAGCCTGGGTTGAATGCCCGTATAATAATGACAATGACTCCTATAAGAAATCCGTATATCCATTTGCCTTTTTCTGTCTGTGCACTTGTGACCGGATCTGTAGCCATGAATACGGCACCGAACGCAAATCCTCCCATTACAAGGTGATACCAGGCAGGGATATTGAGGTAGGAAGCCGGGTCCGGAGGGGCAACGGCATTGAGAAGCAGCCCTGTACAAAGTGCTCCTGCAACAGTAGATAACATGATTTTCCAACTTGCTATTCCTGTAGCGATAAGTAATACAGCACCTATTAAAATGGCTATTTTTGAAGTTTCTCCCACGCATCCCGGTATGAAACCGAAAAACATGTCTGAAAATGAAGGAAGAGATGCTCCGGACATTGCATTAGCCAGTGGAGTGGCTCCTGAAAATCCGTCAACTATTCCATGTCCTTCGGAAAGACCTGCAATCCATATTTTGTCTCCGGATATTTGTGAGGGGTATGCGAAAAATACAAATGCTCTTGCAAGAAGCGCAGGATTCCAAATGTTCATTCCTGTGCCTCCGAAAACTTCCTTACCTATTATTACTGCAAATGCAACTGCAAGGGCAAGGATCCAGAGTGGTATATCTACAGGCATTATCATAGGTATCAGAAGACCTGTCACCAGATATCCTTCATTGACTTGATGTCCTCTGATCTGTGCGGATGTAAACTCAATGGCAAGCCCTACGACGTATGAAACTACGATGAGTGGGAGTATCTTGAGAAACCCGAACCAAAACATTTGCCAAAAAGTCATTGAGCCTCCGATTGACAGATTGTACTGATAACCAGTATTCCACATGCCAAAAAGCAATGCGGGCATCAGAGCAATTATGACGACGGACATTGTGCGTTTGAGATCCAGTGCGTCTCTGATGTGAACTCCGTTTGTTGTGACAGAATCGGGTACAAAAAGGAATGCTTCAAATGCTTCAAATGTGGAGTGAAGAAAACCCAATTTGCCGCCTTTGCTGAAGGTGGGCTTAACGTTGTCTATTATTTTTCTTAGTATATTCATCTCTTTGCTGTTAGGCCATTTCTTTTAACATTAAGTCAATACCTTTAGAAATAATCTCCTGTATCTTAATTTTGGATGGGCAGACAAATTCGCAAAGGGCAAAATCCTCTTCGATTACTTCATATATGCCCAATGCCTCCATGTTGTCAATATCTTCGGCAAGAATCGCCTTGAGAAGATAGGTGGGATAAATGTCCATCGGTAGAACTTTTTCGTAGACTCCCGTCATGACAAATGCTCTCTCATCGCCATTGGTGTTGGTGTCGAGTTCATATTGTTTTTTGCAGTTAAGCCATGAAAAGTAAGTGCGTGATATGCTGAACTTTTTGGATCGAAATGGTTTTATCCACCCAAGCATCTCGTAATAATTGCCTTCTGAAATAAGAGTGACCTGGTTGTGGAAGAATCCTGTGTAACCATTGGCTCCTACGTTGACTCCTGTAAGGACATTTCCGCTAATCCATCTTACAGGTAAATTATTGTTTTTTACTTCACTGTTTTCATCGGAGTATTCCTTTATATCGCTCATGCACATACCGGGAAGACATTCTACATAACTCGGGTTGATACATCTTGGACCGGTAATTGCAATGATTCTTTTGACGTCGTATATTCCACGGGTGAATAGTTTTCCTATGGCAGCCAATGAATAGAGGTCTGTTGTCCAGACAATGTCACCTTTATTTATCGGGTCAACGTGATTTATCTGTATTCCGACGTTTCCTGCAGGATGAGGTCCTTCAAATGTGTGGAAAATTACTCGTTCAATTCTGTGAAACGGACTTCCTGCAAAATTGTCAATATTGAGGCTGAAATGTATTCCTCCTTTTGTGAGAAGATTCAAAACATCAATACCTGCCTGGATTGCTTCTGTTTCTCTCTTAAGGGTGAAATCGAGGTCAGGTGCAAGTGGTGAAGAATCAAATCCGGAGATAAAGATAGACTTAGGCTCAACACCCGGATTTGGGATAATACCGTAGGGACGTTGTTTGATAGTAGGCCAAAGTCCGCCTTCAAGCAACCTTTCGATAATCTCTTCTTTTTTGGCATTTTTGCTTAGAGTCGTAAATTGCAGATGTTCATTTTTGTGATCGTTTTCAATGAGAACCGCAAGCAGTTTACGCTTTTCTCCTCTAACTATCTCCTTGACTGTCCCGCTGACAGGCGAACACAGTCGTATAGAGAGATTCTTTTTGTCTGCCAGAACTGGTGAACCTGCCAAAACTGCATCACCTTCCTTAACAAGGAGCTTGGGACTGAAATTTCTAAAGTCGGAGGGTTTCACCGCTACTATATTCGAAGAGATATTTTTTGTTATTTGGTTTGAAGCTTTTCCTTTTAACGGAATGTTCAAACCTTTGCGTAATCGAATATGGTTAGACATTATTGTGAAAAATTTTGCGGCAAAGATACACAATATTTATAATTTTGCTCAAATGAAAGAGGAATTTAAAACAATATTCGAGGGGTTGAATAGTGCTCAAAGAGAGGCAGTTGAGCGTTTCGAGGGTCCTTCTTTGATAATTGCCGGTGCAGGTTCCGGTAAAACAAGGGTACTTACTTGCCGAATAGCTAATATTCTTGCTCATGGACACAGAGCTGGAAGTGTGCTTGCTTTGACTTTTACTAATAAGGCTTCCAGGGAAATGAAGGAGAGGATTGCAGGTATAGTGGGTTATGATGTGGCGCGATATCTTTGGATGGGTACTTTTCACTCGATTTTTGTGAAGTTTTTGAGGGAAAGTGCTGATTTACTGGGGTTTCCTAAAAATTTTACGATTTATGATACGGCAGATTCAAGAAGTGCTTTGAGGGGTTGTATTAAAGAGCTTTCTCTCGATGAGAAAGTTTATAAACCCAACGAGGTGCTTTCGAGGATTTCTGTTGCCAAAAACAATTTGATAACTCCTGCTGCTTATATGGCCAATGCTACTTTGATACAGAATGACGTGGCTTCGAGAAGACCAAAACTTGGTGAAGTTTATTCTTTGTATCATAAGAAGTGCAAACAGGCGGGGGCAATGGATTTTGATGATATTTTGCTGTATACCAATTTGCTTTTCAGGGATTTTCCTGAAGAGCTCGAGAGGCTTCGTTCCAGATTTTCGTTTATACTTGTGGATGAGTATCAGGACACAAATTATGCTCAATATCTTATAATTAAAAAGTTGGCAGCAGATCACCATAATATATGTGTGGTTGGAGATGATGCACAGAGTATTTATTCTTTCAGGGGTGCAAGGATTGAGAACATCCTTAATTTTAAAAAAGATTATCCTGATGCCAGAGAATTTCGCCTCGAACAAAATTACCGTTCTACAAGAACTATTGTTAAGGCAGCCAACAGTCTTATTGCCAAGAATTCAAACCAGCTTGAAAAGAGGTGTTTTTCCTCTTTGGCTGAGGGAGAAAAGATAAAGGTTGTAAGTGCGTTTACCGATCAGGAGGAGGCATTTATGGTTGCATCTTCTATTTTATCACGTATTTATCAGGAAAAGGCTTCTTATGGTGACTTTGCAGTTCTATACAGGACAAATGCTCAGTCGAGGGCTGTAGAGGAGGCTTTGAGAAAACGTTCTCTTCCATATAAAATCTATGGAGGGCATTCTTTTTATGAGAGAGCAGAGGTTAAGGATATGATTTCCTTTCTCAGGCTTCTTCTTAACAAGAAGGATGATGAGGCTTTCAGAAGAATCGTGAATGTGCCTCCGAGAGGCATTGGCGATACGACTCTTGCCTGTCTTACTGCGGCTGCAAATGCTGAGGGTATTTCATTGTGGGATGCCATGACGAGTGGCCAGATGAGTGTTATGGGTATCAAACCTGCTGCTGTCAACAAGCTTTTGCTTTTTGCAAGTATGATTTCGGAGATTAGTGAGCATATTTACTGTTACAATGCTTACGATGTTGCTATGGAAGTGCTTGTCAAGTCGGGATATCTGGATTATCTTAAAAGTGACATTTCCGTGGAGGGACAGGCTCGTCTTGACAATGTGGAAGAGTTGATGAATAGTATTAAGGCTTTTGTTGAAGAGTTCGAGGAGGCATCTACGGACGGTGATGTAGATGTAGAAGAGGGAAAGATTGCTCCTGCGGTCTCTTTGACCAATTATGTCGAAAACATATCTCTTTTGAGTTCTGTTGACGAGAATAATGGTCAACAAGACTCAAATAAAATAAGCCTGATGACAGTTCATTCGGCAAAGGGACTTGAATTTCCTTATGTATATGTAATAGGCATGGAGGAAAATCTGTTTCCTTCGGGTAGCATGTCGGGAATTAATTTCAACGATATGGAGGAGGAGAGAAGGTTGTTTTATGTTGCAATTACCAGGGCCAAATATTCAGTGACACTTTCTTATGCCCAGTCGCGTTTCAGGTGGGGTTCTCATGTTAATTATCCTGTAAGCAGATTTTTGAGGGAAATTGATTTGGAATTTTTAGATTGGCCGGAAAATCCAATACAGACGATTAATCCTTTGGAAGAGATGCGCAATATGCATAACAGACAGTTATACCATAAACCTGTTGACCCTGATTTTAAGGCAGATTCTCCATCAAAGTTGAGAGTAGGTCAAAAGGTTGAACATGATAGGTTTGGTTATGGTATTTTACTGGAGTTGGAAGGTGACCAGCCGAATGCTAAGGCGATTGTTGATTTTGAACAGGGCGGACGCAAGACTCTTCTTCTTAAATTTGCCAAACTCCGTGTAGTAGAGTAAATCTTTATTATTTTACTTTTAATTTATAATCTGGCACAGAGTTTGTATAATATTTAGATGAAGTTTTTCATAGTTTAAGTTTAGGTTAAGTAATGGGGCGTTGTTCCAACAGGAACAATGCCCCATGAAATTTTATAGTGGTTTTTTTATTTGAAAGAGTCTTCACTTAAACCTTTCCCTCTTAAGCTGAGTTCATGGAAGTACTCAGGAACAGGACGTCCAAGCAGTGTGTCAACATATAATTTTGCAAGATATTGCGAAAGCATGAAACCATGTCCTCTCATTCCAATGAACAATCCGACTTCTGGGTCTATGATATAGCGCGGTTCTGTGTAATATCCTGCCCAGACTGCCTGGAAGCCGACTCCTGAAAGTCTGGGAATCCAGTCTGTGAAAACTTCCGTTACTATTTCAAGAAAATCCTGTGTGTTGATTTTGAGGTTTTTTGCGGTTTCCCTGGCATCAGTTGCAGGGGAGGCGCAGCCAATAATCTGGCCTGTTTCGGCAAGTTGTTGTCCATATACAGCTGAGAAACCCTTATATTTTCTTCTATCTATGATCATATCGAGGTTTGCTCCGTTTTTTCCCAGCATTGGCAGTCTTTTGGTTATAAAGGCCTGGTGTTTTACGGGGTAGAGTCCGGTCTCTATACCGAGTTTTTTTGCAAACTTGTCGGCATCGCCTCCGAGGGCATTTATGAAAAGTTCTGTTCTGAATTCAAGATAATTCCTGTCATAAGTTTGAAGTGTAACATGGTACTCTTTGCCAACTTTCTGCACATCTATCAGTTTGGTGTTCTCAAGGATTGTACCTCCATGTGCTTGCCCCAGGCTTCTGATTGCATTTATAGTAAGTCCGGGAGTGGCCTGCCAGCAATCGTTGGTTATAAGTGCATGACTATAGGTGTTGAGGTTTTCGTTGAAGTATGGAGAGACTTCCTTTTTGAAATCTTTGCGTTCAACCATATAAGCGTCTGACCATGCTCTTGACATTTCGAGCGACTTGTATGTCTCTTCGTCATGAGCAAGGTTAACATATTTGGTGAGTTTGAAGTCAATTTTGACTTTATCGTTTAATGCTTTGAATATCTCTAAATTGTGTTTGGCTATATCTGCGAGAGCAGGGAGTGAGAATGCCGGACGTCCTCCGGCTATGTTTCTCCAGGAGCTTCCAAGTCCGTCATTGACAAGGTAAGGTTTATAGCCAGCTTCAGAAAAATATCTGAAAAGTGATGAACCGGCTATGCCTCCTCCGGCAATAAGGACGGGAACTTTCTTAACTTCCCCTTTTTCCTTACCTGACGTTTGTTCAGGAAGGATAACCGTTTCTTTTTTCTCCCTGTTTACTATCTCTCCAAGATTGACCAGATTGGACATTGGGCCTCTTGGTGTCGGTTCGCCAAGCACTTCGATGCCATATGTTCTGAGAAGAGTTTTGGCTCTTGGAACACATCTGTTGCCTCGGCAGGCTCCCATACCAATTCTAGAGATATGCTTAAGTTCGTCCGATGAGATAACTTTACGGTTTCCTATGACTTCGAGTAGTTTGTCAACTGTGACATCTTCGCAGTGACATATATATGATTTTGCATCATGGGGTTTGTCGAGTTTTGAAAGCCTGAGCGGTTCAGGATAATTTTCCTTAATGATGAAGCCTCTGACTTTCAGTAATTCTTCTCCTTCTAGTGTTGTTGCCTTGACTCTCGCAACATTTGTCTTGTTTTCATTCTTAAGGATTTTTTCAATTTTCCCCTCTCCGACTTTTTCTCCATGGTTGTTTACGAGAAATACTTCAGCTCCTTCATCAGCTTTGTATTCTATAGGAAGGAATATCTGATTTTTGTTTAATTGATATCCAAAAATTGCAAGACCAGGGCACAGGTGAACACACTGCATACAGCCGGTACACTTGTCATAATCTATTTTTGGAACAGTAGAGGTGGAGGATTTGGTAATTGCTCCATATTTACAGGCGAAAGAGCAAGGGTTGCATGCAAATCCATAGAGACAGTCTATCTGTACAAAGCCTTTTGTACTCATCCTCTCTTTGGATGGTTGGAAAGGTTCTTCAAGAATTTGTACTGGATGTTGCTGTGAATCGATATATTCTTTGGAGACAGCGAGATAGTTATCGTAATTATATTTTATCCCAAGGTCCTGCATGATTTCAAATGCACATTGACGACCCCTTAGAACGGCTGATGTCCCTTCTCCTATTCTGACAGAATCTCCAACGCCGTGGCAGCCTCTTCCGAATACTTCTGTTCCTTTTCTGAATAATTGGTTGTCAGGAATAAGACCGGTACAAATATTTATGCAGTCGATATCTTCAATGAGCAACTCTGTTCCGGGAATTGGTTTGAAATTTTCACATTTGGCAATTATGGCTCCTGTGATGCCGGTGTTGTCGGAGTTTGGAATAGCTTCGAGCAGTACGTGTGAGGTAAGAATAGGAATACCGAGTCTCCTTACTCTGTTTGCCTGAACAGGGAAACCTCCTTCAACAGGCATTGCTTCAATAATTGCCTTGACTTTTGCTCCGGCTTGCATTGCCTGATATGAGGTGAGATATCCTATGTTTCCTGCACCTACAGTGAGTATCTTTTTACCGAGAAGAGTGAGCTCGCGGTTCATCATTCTCTGAACAACGGCAGCAGTGTATACTCCGGGAAGATCATCGTTTTTGAATGGCGGCATGAATGGAACAGCACCGGTTGCTATTACAATCTGTTCTGCATCTATGTAGAATATTTCCTGGGTGGTTATATTTTTTGCAATCAGTCTTTTTTCTTCTAAAATATCCCAAATCACAGAGTCGAGAATTATTCCTGAATGATCATCTCCTGCAAGATTGGATGCGATGTCAAAACCTCTCATTCCGCCAAATCTTTTCTCTTTTTCGAAAAAGAAAAACTGGTGGGTTTGCATTACAAACTGACCTCCAATTTTACTGTTGTTATCAATGACAAGGTTTGCAATGCCTGCTTTGTTAAGTTCTTCTCTTACTGCAAGTCCGGCCGGTCCGGCTCCGATAATGGCAACTGTTGTACGATAAATCTTGACTGCAGGCTTAATTCCTTCAGGTTCTTTTAGCTCTTCAGGCATATAGGAGTCATTGATTCTGCATACATTATTAACTCCGTCTACTTTGGTGATACATATACGGCGAACTTTCCCGTCAACTAGCATTTCGCAGGCGCCACATTTACCAATGCCGCATTCGAGAGTGCGCTCACGATCTTCATGACTGTGTTTGTGTACTACTAATCCTGCTTGATGTAAAGCGGCTGCAATAGTAAATCCCCTTTGACCTGTAACTTTTTGTCCTTCGAATGTAAATTCTACTCTATCTTCCTCAGGAATAGGAAGAATAGGATGTTCGGTGATTTTATACATAGTTAATTTTTAATTTTAACAAAATTAGTAAAAATCATATCGAAGAATTTTAAAATCAGATAAATTTTAAAAAATATTGATGATTTTGTTACAGATTTATAACAATTTATAATAGTTTTGGCTCATTAATCAATTAAATCTGTGAGGTATGAGGGGTAATTTTATTGTTTTTAAAGTGTTGGGATTTATTGCAGCAACGCTGTTTTTCATCTATTTTGGAACTTTTCTGACTTCTTGCAAAGGTCTTGAATTTGAAGATGAAACAACCGGAGAGTTGAAGCTTGCTTTTGCAAAAAGTGTTGAAACGAAATCGGTAGTCAGGGATTTTCCTGACAGTAACAAATTTATTCTTACTATCAAGAGTAGTTCCGGTTCAACCATTTACAATGGTTTATATGGGAACAGGCCTGCAAAAATTGAGCTCGGCGCAGGGAGTTATGAAATTGCGGTAGTTTCAAGAAACTTTATCATGCCAGAATTTGAAGCGCCATGTTATTCTGATTGTAAAACAGTAGTGGTCAAAGCGGGTGAAACTTGTGTGGTACTATTAACGGCGATTCAGTCAAATGCTGGTTTGAGGTTGACATTTACGCAGGATTTTGTCGGGAAATTTTCCGGCTATACTGCAGAATTGTCTGACATTAAGGGTAAGATAGGATATCCATTTACTGAGAGCAGGTTTGCCTATATGAATCCCGGTATAGTGACGGTGAGACTTTTAAAATTTCCTCAATCAGGCACTGGTGGTAAGATTGATACAATAACTGTTGTTAAAAGGGAAATGGCTGCAAGGGACATGCTTACTCTTAATTTGCATGCAACCCCTTCTGACACCTCTTCTGCCAAGTCCGGTATAGTAATAGATACTTCATCAAGGTGGCTTTTTGAGCAGATTGTTATCGGAAGTGGTGGTGATGGTCTTTCAAAAGATAGAGCTATGACAGTAGATCAGCTTGTTTCAAATATTGGCGCAAAAGGGATATGGGTTACAGGTTATATTGTAGGCGGAGATCTTACCTCCACAGCTATCAAATTTGAAGTTCCATTTACCAAGGATACCAATCTTGCAATTGCTGCTTCTCCAACTGAGAGGGAAAGAGATAGATGTATTTCTGTATGTATTCCTAATAACGATATCAGACCAATTTTAAATTTATGCACCAATCCTAGCAATCTGGGTAAGAAAGTCTATATTAAGGGTACTGTAGTAGATTCATATATGGGGATGGTCGGGCTTAATCCGATAACAGAGGTACAGTTTTAAAAAATAGGGATATTGTTGTGAATTGCTATATTTGCACCTGTTTAAAAGATCATAGCCATGGAGGATATTGGATTTTTTGCTCACGAGACTGCAGTAATCGATACCGGTGCCATTATTGGCAAAGGGACTAAAATATGGCATTTTACACATATTATGAGCAAAGCTGTTATTGGAGAAAACTGCAATATTGGTCAAAATGTGGTTGTCTCTCCCGAGGTGATTCTTGGCAATAATGTTAAGGTGCAAAATAATGTCTCTCTCTACACAGGGGTTGTTTGTGAAGATGATGTTTTTCTTGGTCCGTCATGTGTTTTTACAAATATATCCAATCCTCGCAGTGCCTTTTCGCGTAGGAACAAGTATGAGAAAACTCGCGTGGGAAAGGGGGCAACTGTTGGGGCAAATGCAACTATTGTATGTGGAAATGATATTGGCGAATATGCCTTTATCGGGGCAGGAGCAGTTGTGACAGATAAAGTCAAGCCTTTTGCACTTGTGGTAGGAAATCCTGCGAGACAGATTGGTTGGATGAGTCGTGCCGGGCACAGGTTGTTTTTTGGGGATGAAAGTATTGCTGAGTGTCCTGAAACAGGGGAGAGGTATTATTTGTCTATGGGTGAGGTTAGTTTGCTCAACCTTTAGTGAATTAAGATGGAAATTAAGAATGATCTGTTGCACAGAGTAATGTATGCAACTGATGCCTCTGCCTACAGAGAAATGCCTGTTGGTGTCTTTTATCCTCGCAGCAGGGAAGAACTTGTTGAGATTGTAAATTATGCGCGTTCTCATAATACTTTTATTATTCCGCGTACTGCCGGCACTTCTATTGCCGGTCAAGTGGTTGGTAGCGGCATTGTGGTGGATATTTCGAGATACATGAATAAGATACTCGAGATTAATGCTGATGAAAGATGGGCCAGGGTTGAACCGGGAGTTGTGCTTGATGAGTTGAACAGGGAGGCAGGAAAATCAGGCCTTTTTTTCGGGCCTGAGACTTCTACTTCCAATCGTTGCTGTCTGGGTGGAATGGTTGGTAACAATTCCTGTGGCTCACATTCACTTGTTTATGGGAGTACCAGAGATCATTTGATTGAGGCTGAAGTTATTCTGTCTGATGGTACTTGCACTCACTTTAGAAATCTGTCAAGGGGGGAGTTTGAGGCAAAACTTAACTCTGAAAGTAAAACAGAGTCGGCTATTTATAATTTTGTAGATTCTCTTCTTCATAACAGCAGAGCTAAGTTGGAGATTAAGGAAAATTTTCCTGATGCTTCACTCAGAAGGAGAAATACGGGATATGCTCTCGATGAACTTTTGGCTACAAACAAAAGTGAGGATGAGTATATAAATCTTTTACCACTTTTGGCAGGATCTGAGGGGACGCTTGCTTTAATTTCGGAAATAAAAGTTAATCTTGTGCCTCTTCCTCCAGTAGAGAAGGCTCTTGTCTGCGCTCACTGTGCTTCGCTTGAGGATATTTTTAAAGCCAATCTTGTAGCTCTTGAGCATTCACCTCGGGCTGTAGAGATGATGGATAATAATATTCTTGAATTGGGCAGGCACAATCTTTCACAACAAAAAAATCTGTTTTTTGTGAATGGCAATCCTGCTGCGATTTTAATTGTTGAGCTTGCTGAAGAGAACAGGGAGTTTCTGGAGCTTAAGGTGAATGCTGTGGAGGCAGATTTGTTGCATTCTGGATATAGTTATTTTTGCTCAAAGGTTTACGGATCTGATATATCTCGTGTATGGGATTTGAGAAAGGCCGGCCTGGGACTTCTAACTTCTATGCCTGGTGACGCAAAGCCTGTGTCGGTTATTGAGGATACGGCTGTTGCACCTGAGTGGCTGCCTGATTATATAAGGGATTTTAGAGAGATGCTTGACCGTTTTGGGCTTTCATGTGTTTTCCATGCTCATATAGGAACAGGAGAACTTCACCTTAGACCAATCCTCAATCTTAAAAAGGCTGAAGATGTGGAGCTATTCAGAACAGTTGCAATGGAGACTGCTTTGCTTGTTAAGAAATATCATGGCTCTCTTTCTGGAGAGCATGGAGACGGAAGATTGAGAGGTGAGTTTATTGAGGTAATGTATGGCTCTTATCTGTACAATCTGATGAAGAGTCTTAAAAAAACTTTTGATCCTCAAGCTGTTTTTAATAAGGGGAAAATTGTGGATACTCCTCTGATGAACACTTATCTTAGATATGAGGTTGGAATAGAATCTCCGGACTACAAGACTTATTTTGATTTTTCTGCGCAGGGAGGATGGTTAAGGGCAATCGAACAGTGTAATGGTTCTGGAGACTGTCGTAAGGGAATTGTATTTGGCGGAACCATGTGTCCGAGTTTCAGGGCTACCGGCGAGGAGAAAGATGTTACAAGAGGGAGGGCTAATATTTTAAGAGAGCTTTTGACTCGTCCCAGAAGTAAAAAGGTTTTTAACCAGAAGGAGATTCTTGAAGCGTTAGACCTCTGTTTGTCATGCAAGGCTTGCAAGAGTGAATGTCCTTCGAATGTGGATATGAGCAGATATAAGGCTGAGTTTTTGCAACATCATTTTGATTCTGTATTATTTCCTCCCTTTAGAACAGTTATGGTTGCAAATATGGCTGCTGTTGAGAGATTTGGCTCGTTTTTCCCAAAACTTTACAATTTTTTTGCAACTAATCATTTTACTTCTTCTCTTATTAAAGAAATAGTGGGGTTTACTCAAAAAAGGGAACTGCCTCGTATTATGGAGAATTCTGTGGAGAAATATATAAAGCAATCAAAAATGCCAGGGAAGGGGAAAAAAGTCTATTTATTTCTCGATGAATTTACAAAATATAATGATGGTGCTACAGGCATTGCATTTGTCAAATTGATGATTGCTCTTGGTTATGATGTTGTGGTGCCCGAACATTTTGAAAGCGGCAGGGCTGCCTTGTCAAAGGGGATGATTAAGTATGCCAGAGAGTTCGCTAGAAAAAATGTTGGTCTGTTAAAAGATATAGTAAGTAGTGATGCTCCTCTTGTAGGGATTGAACCTTCTGCAATTCTTTCTTTCAGGGATGAATATCCTGATTTGGTGGGGGAAGACTTAAAAGCTGAGGCGCTGGCTCTTGCTCAAAATACATTTCTTTATGATGAGTTTATTATGAGGGAGGTGGATGCCGGAAGGATCTCTTCGGAAAGTTTTACGGATAAGTCTCTTAATATTAAACTTCATGGCCATTGCCATCAAAAGGCAATTGTTACTACAGAATTTTCAAGAAAAATGCTCTCTTTGCCAGTAAATTACAAAGTGGAGGTTCTTTCTACCGGCTGTTGTGGAATGGCGGGTTCTTTTGGATATGAAAAGGAACATTACGATCTTTCGATGAGGATAGGGGAGCAATCTCTTTTTCCTGCAGTCAGGTCTGCCGGTGATGATGTGGCAATTGCTGCACCTGGGTTCTCCTGCAGGCAGCAGATAAAGGACGGAACAGGCAAAATAGCTCTTCATCCTGTAGAAATACTATTAAGAGCACTCAAATCCTGGAACATTTATTGCAAGAATTGACTTCTTTGATTAATGAATTAATGAATGATCGGTGGAAGAATAGGTAGATATATAGTTTTGGTTTTTCTTTTTTTTGCCGGTGTTGGAGTAATAACTGTTGCCGGACAACAGACTGCATCAAAAATGTTGGTGAGTGGTGTGGTGGTTGATGCTAAAAGCGGGATTCCGTTGGATCTTGCATATGTGATTATTGAAGGCACTTCTCAAGGTGCTACTACTGATCACAACGGTTACTTTTCTATTATAACTGATAGGAGAAATATTAGTTTGAAAATATCAAGACTGGGGTATAGTGATGCAAATATTAAGGTACTGAATAACAAATCAGAAAATTTAAGAATAGAACTAGTGCCTGTTGATATTGAACTTAATACAGTGGTGGTAAAAGCAAACAAAGTCAAGTACAAAAACAAGAATAATCCTGCGGTTTCGCTCATTGACAGCGTAGTGGCTTACAGGGACAAAAATCGTGTTGAAAGTTTTGATTTTCTTCAATATGAGAAGTATGAAAAGATTCAGTTTGCTCTGAGTAATGTTTCTGAAGATTTTAAGAAGAGTCCTGTGATAAAGGATATAAGTTTTATTTTTGAAAATTCAGATACTACTAAACAAGCTGGTAAGGAAGTTCTGCCAATGTACATTAAGGAGACTTTGTATGATTATTATTACAGAAGAACTCCGAGAGCTGAAAATGTGGTTGTTAAGGCAGATAAAATGGCAAATTTTGAGGGATACCTTGACAATAATGGGATCACTGCCTATTTGAATCATCTTTATCAAGATATAGACATTTACAGTACTAATATATTTTTTCTTACAAACCAGTTTTTAAGTCCTATAGCAAATTCTGCTCCTCTATTTTACAGATACTATATTCAAGATACTTTAGATATAGACGGAACCAAATGCATCAAACTGTTTTTCTCTCCGAGAAATAAGACCGATATGCTTTTTCAGGGTTTTATGTATATCACTATGGATGGATCGTATGCTGTAAAGAGGATAGATATGGGTGTGAATAAAAATATAAATCTTAACTGGGTTAAGGATGTGAATATTGCACAGGAGTTTATGAGGACGGCTGATCAGGGCTGGGTAAAGACTCTTGATGAACTTTCGGTTGATTTTGGATTGAATCAGCGAGGGATGGGCATTTATGGGCAAAAGAGTGTATCCTACAGAAATTTTGTTATTAATTTACCTATTGATGATTCGAAATTCAAAAAGATTTTGCCCGTGGCTGACAGTATAAACAAAAGTGATGAATTTTGGCAGATGAACAGACACATTCAGCTTTCCAAGGCTGAAGAGGCTACTTACTCCAATCTGGACAGTATACAAAAAGTGCCATCTTTTAGAACTATGATGGATATTATGAGGCTTGCATTTGCGGGATTTCATGACTTTGGCAAGTTTGAAGTTGGTCCTGTAGGTACGTTTGTAAGTTACAATCCTATTGAGGGTCCAAGGGTTAAATTTGGTGGAAGAACAACTCCGAAGTTGTTCAATAAGTTGATTTTTGATGGATATCTTGCGTATGGTTTTAAGGATGAGAAGTTCAAATATAATGTAGGTGCAGTGTATTCTCTTACAAGAAATACTGTTTATGATTTTCCAGTAAAGAGCTTGAGGGTTAATTATCAGGTTGATACTAAAGTTCCGGGACAGGAGCTTTATTATGTTCAGGAGGGGAATGCTCTTCTTTCCTTTAAAAGAGGTGTTGACGACAAACGTTTTTACAATAAAACTTTTAAGGCTGAATTTTTAGATGAGTTTGAAAATCATTTTTCATATTCCTTGGGTTATAACTATACAAGACAGTCTCCTGGCGGTGTTCTTGATTTCAAGCCCTTAGATATTTCAGAATTAAGTTTGAGACTCAGATATGCACCACATGAACAATTTTACCAGGGGAAACTTTTCAGGGAAATTGTACCGAGCAAATATCCGATCATCACATTTGACTATATAAACAGTTCCAAATTCTTAGGTGGAGACTATAATTATAATTCAGTCAAGTTAAATTTCTTTAAAATGTTTTATCCCGGAATTCTTGGTTATACTGCTGTCAGAATTGAAGGAGGGGCCGTATTCGGAGAAGTGCCTTATCCTTTGCTTCAAATTCATAATGCAAACCAGACATATTACTATCAGTCAATTGCCTATAACTTGATGAACTTTCTTGAATTTGTCTCAGATCGTTATGCTTCAATAAATATTGATCACTGTTTCAACGGCTTTATATTTAACAAGATTCCGATCATAAAGAATCTTCGTCTAAGAGAGGTTATTACACTCAAAGTTCTTTATGGAGGGTTGGGCAAAGATAATAATCCTGACTTTAACTCTTCTCTTATGAAATTTCCGGTAAATAAGGAAGGTGTTGCCACAACTTTCCCTCTTGGCAATGAACCATATGTAGAGGTAGGCTGTGCGGTGGCAAATATTTTTAATTTCGTTAGGATAGACTTTATTCAGCGTGTGACATACCTCAACCACCCTAATGTGTCAAGAAGTGGTGTGCGAATAATGTTTAAATTTGACATTTGATTTTATTCAACAAGAAATTTAGCTAGTGTCTACTAAAAATTTAAGCTAAGTTGAATGCCGACATCATCGCATATTTGAGGACCTTCATCGACTGCTCTTTCGAACAGTTCTCTGATTGGCGTTCTGTCAATAAGAGAACCTCGCAAGATGCGGAGTACATCGAACATACTCCTGTTGTGATGGTAGTCATGTTCGGCGATAGCAACAAGGCAGTAAGCGGATATGGCACAGTAAATCTGTATTCTGACTGCGTTTTCAGAGTTACCCCAAAAGGATTTGATATACAGATGCTGCTTGATCCATTTAAAAAAACAACTCCACCTGCCAACGCTTTTTGTAAAGCATTGCAATATCTTTTGCGCTGATATAAAATGCATTGGTAATATATATAAACGTGCGCTTGAGTTCTTTGGAGTATTATACAATTCTGCGAAGTCTTCCAAGGTATTTCTTTTTGGATTGATACCCGGTAAGTTCGATAGTCTGATCGCGGATAACCCCGTCAACACCCTCGACAAGGTCTTCACCATCAATGATCTTATACTGAAGCCTGCCTTTCTGACGGATGATAAAGTAAGAACCAATGATATTGATTTTATACAATCTGTCCAGATCAAAGTACCCTCTGTCGAAGATGTAGTAGGCATTGGGTTCGTAGGGGATATCATCCATCGCCTGAGTATCGTGAACATTGGCATTGGTGATATTGATGTATGCCGGAATCTGCGTAACGACATCAAAAAGAGTATGAGCCTTGATCCCACTTTTTGTACTGCGGAACTTAGCCCACCAGAAAAGGCTGAGGCAGAGGTCAATTGTCGTAGAATCAAAGGCTTCCTTTGGCAGAAGCTTGATAAGTTGTGTAAATACATAAGATCCAGTGTTCATATTGCTTTAAGGATTAGCCTGGGGGCAATATACGAAATCAAATGTAGATGTTGGTTTTGTCGCTGTATTTTATTAAATATTAAATAATTATAAAGGTTAAACAAAAAGTTTAGTAGACACTAGTGATTTTTGGTGATTAAACAGAAAGCCCGTACCGTCGTGATGACAGGCACGGGCTTTATTATAAATTCGGCAATAAATGCTGGTTATTGCCGAATTTATAATATCTTTGTTCCCATAAAAAGATGAAGATGAGAATAAAATTAGATATAGAAGGACTTAAAGCACAGTTTGCTGACAAACCTATCATACAGGTTTCAGACATCTATTCATATTACAATAAGAGAGAGCCTGAAATTAAGCAAACGACCATATACCTGAGAATTAACACGCTTGTAAATGACGGTGTGCTTCAACGAATAGGCAGGGGACAATACCATTTGGGTAAAAATGAAGTTTTTATACCTGAAGTAAGTCGCAAAATGAAAGAAATTGAAAAGATTATCAGTAGTAAGTTTCTACTTACCAAACATTGTCAATGGGATTTGTCGTGTGTAAACCATTTCAGCCAACACTTGATTAATTTTAATGTGCATTTTCTTGATGTGGAGCGCGATGTATTAGAGCCAATGTATCATGCATTAAAAGAAAAACATCCAAAGGTTATGTTGGTAAGTAATCTATACGATGATATTTCCGAATTTAAAAATACTATCATTGTACGTCCGCTTATTTCCGAAGCACCTATTCAAAAGTCAGGTAAGACTGATGTTGCTACTCTTGAAAAAATACTGGTTGATTTTGCTACGGATAACGAGTTTATCACTTTTCAGGGTAATGAAATTTACACCATTTTCCGTACAGCATTACAAAAATACACGCTCAATCGGAATACCATGTTGCGCTATGCTTCTCGTAAGCATAAAAGAGAAGAAATAGAACAATTATTAAAAACTATAAAAACGGCAATAAACTAAAAATATTGCCGAATTGTCATTTTTATGATTAAAATAGAAAGTTCGTCAAAAGAATGGATTGAAGCCGTTTCCAAGTCAAAGAAGGCGGATAAAATTCTTGTGGAGAAAGTTGTCAGGGCGCTAACGCTGTTGGAGGGATTAGCAACTTCCGATTTAGAATTTATATTCAAGGGTGGGACTGCCTTGATGTTGCTACTGGATTCGTCCAGACGGTTGTCGATAGATATTGACATCATTCTTCCCGATAAGGATAAGGATTTGGATAATATCCTTGAACAAGTATGTAAAGACTACGGATTTACTCATTATAAAAGGCAAGTACGGAGGGAAAATTCAAAGATTGACAAAGACCATTATATGCTCTTTTTCGAATCGGTGGTAGAAAACAAGGAATCCTATGTATTACTGGATGTGCTAAGAGAAGATATTCATTACAACAATATAATTGAAGTCCCCATATCCGGTGCATTCATAGATGTTAGTGGTGAAACGGTAAGCGTAAAAGTTCCGGACTTTAATAATATACTTGGCGATAAGCTGACTGCTTTTGCTCCTAATACTACGGGTATCCCTTACAGAAAGAAAGATAAGGAAATGGGTATGGAGATTATAAAACAACTTTATGACATAGCCTGTATCTGTGATCATGCTGACAACCCCGTGTCTATTTCAGAAGTATTTTCAACTTTTGCTAAAACAGAAATAACATATCGCGAAGATAAATGCACGGTATCCGATGTTATTGAGGATATTATTGACAATGCACTGGAAATATGCCTGCGTGGGGATTACGGCAAGGCTAATTATGATATTTTATTGAGAGGAATAACCCAAGTCAGAAGTTTTATCTTTTCCGAACCGTTTCATCTTGAAAAAGCAATCACATGTGCTGCAAAAGCAGCTTATATTGTGTCATTGATAAAATATGAGAAAGATAAAATAGAACGGTATCATCCAAGAATTTTGCCGGAGTTGATAGATTGGCAGATAAAAGAACCAATGAATACTAAGCTGAATAAAATCAAAAAGTCCGACAGAGAAGCGTTCTTCTATTTATACAAAATATGGGAAATGCAACATGATAGCTTAAGTAAATAAAAACAGGTACGATATGAAATTTAGTGAACGTAGCTTTCCAATTCTACATGCTTTAAAATTCCCCAATATGATTGATGCTAAAAATCAGATTGGGGTATATGATTGTGATTTAGAAAGTTTGGAAATGCTAAAACCCGAAATGCCCAAAATGTGGATTAATTATAGAGAATACTTCATTCAAGAGATAGACTATATTTCAAAAACATTTTGGGAATCATTTGTTGCTTCACAAAAAAGTTTTATCGGAATGAAGTTGGACGAAACAGTGTCAGGCACCTTATTACTCCCGCTTGAACGCGCTGCGATATGTTACTATATTGACATGCCTAATAATAACTACAAATTGCTTGAAGTCAGGTTTGATAATCAGCTTGTAATCGGTAAATAGAAATACGCCAAATAAGGTCAATCCCCTGCCAATTTCAGACAAACTGTACCCCCTGCGGCTTTTTTCAAAAGGGGGTGCACTTTAGGTTACTTGCTTTGTCTTTTTCTGGCTTTTTCTTGTTTGTCTTACTTTTGGAACCTCTTGTCTTAGGTTCCCGGCGGTACGGACGGGAAAGCCACCTTTTCGGGTTAATTGACTTTGTTTCAATGCGTTATCCCCTTGATTCTTCTTAGGGGGTACTGTTTAGGTTAGGAACTCCTAACTAACTGATTTGCAACATTTCAACTACTCGTCGCTTTAAGCACCTTTTTGTTGCGGTCTGGACGGGACTCGGACCCGCGACCCCATGCGTGACAGGCATGTATTCTAACCAGCTGAACTACCAGACCTTATTTCCTTCATCCCTTTTGGGGATTGGGATTGCAAAGATAGGAGCTTTTTTGTTATTTACAAATTTTGTTTGTTGAATTTTTGAATTTCTGCAGAGAAGAAAGTGAAGTGAACGTTTCCATATTTTCTCTCCTCTATAAAATGAGGGTTATTTTCGTAATTATATCTGCCTGAATGCTCAAAAATGAGGAGAGCATGTTCATTGAAAATGTGTGTATTCAGTATTTTCTCCGGGATTTCTGACAATTCTGAAATATCATATGGAGGGTCTGCAAATATAATATCGAACTGTTTTTTGCATATCTTGAGAAAATCAAAAACATTGTGATGGACAACATGAATAACATAACTTTCTGATCCAAAAAATTTTGACGCACTGCTCTTTATAAACGCGGCGTGAACGGGATTCATTTCTACAGCCGTAATGTCTCTGCAGCCTCTTGAGGCAAACTCATAGGAAATGCTTCCTGTACCTGAGAAGAGGTCTAAAAAAGAGATTTTGCTGAAATCGTATTTGTTTGATAGTATATCAAAGAGAGCCTCTTTTGCGAAATCTGTGGTTGGTCTGGCTTTGAAGTTGGAGGGTGGCACTATTTGCCTGCCTCTCTGTTCTCCTCCTATTATTCTCATAGTTTGAAAGTGAGTAAGGAGAGTTGCATTTCACTGATATGGTCTTTAAGAGGGATTTCAGAATTTCTGAAGTATCTAATCTTCGAAAAATATTTTGTCATGTTCATCAGTTCTATTTCGGGAATTGAACCGCTGACAAAAATTGTTGTCTGTTCCGGATTGAACTGTATTTGCTTTACTGCAAGAAAAAGATAGTAAAGAGCCGTGTTGAAGTGTTGTGCAGGGAAATTGTTGCAAAAAAGCAGTCTTTTTCCTTCAAATGCTATTATCGAAGTTTCTCCTTTGTTGTATTTAAAGAATATTTTATTGATTTCATTGAAGTTGATCAGATGCTTCATTACTGGAAATATGGCCGGAAATATTCTGAATGAAGGTTGGAATTCTCTTAAAAGATTTAAAATAGTACTGTTTACCGCAAAAAGAATAACAATCTCTTTTTCCAAATCTTCTATTATATCTATTTCTTCAACATCTTCCAGCTGATAGAGTTTGGTAATATATTGCAGCTCTTCGCCTTTTTTATATAAATGTTTGGGGATGAGTACGTATTTAGGAGTATCGTATATAAAGTCAACACTATTATATTGTTGTTTAAGAACAGGGTGAGATTTAATGCAATCATCTACGTGCTTGATAAATATATCAGTATGTGCTCTATCCCAGCTAAAGTTTGATTTGAAAAGATAAAGCAGCTTATTTCGGAGAATATCTGTAACACAAAAAGAAAATCCATTCAAGTCAGCCTGAATGGATAATCTTTTTTCCGCAGTTTTCCCCAACTCCGGCTGGTTTGTAACAATGACCGGCATTTTTTATTCCCAGTTTCCTGCATTGTTGTTTGGAGCATCAATACTGCCGACTTTGAGACCAGGGTAACGGTCACTGGAGGTTCTCTCATAGTTGAGATTGACAATGTATTGACGATTCAACCCTTTGAGCAAAAGATCATATGGAGCACAAGCTTCAAAGAGAGGCACATTAACTCCGGATACTTTGGCAACAATTGCTTTCATCTCAAATTTCTGCTTTCCGCTGAAAGGGATGTACTGGATTGAGTCAATGACAAAACCCGGTCTTTTGAGAAGTGTATCTCTAACTGCAATCTTAATACTGTCTCGGAAAACTTTTTTCTGAGCAACTGCTATTGAGTCATCCATTGATCCAATCTGCTTCACGAGAGTAATGTGATCATTATTGTAGAAGTTTAGCAATGTGTCAAAACTGGCAGTATACTTGCCATATTTTGTTTTGTAGGCAGTTTGGAGTGTGCGGATGTCTTTGAGTCTCTCAATAGCTATTTGTTCCCGATAGGCTTTATCCTGATTGAATTCAACCGGTGCCCGGAGACTTCTGTATATCAAATAGCCCAGTAATACGACGATGACAGGCAGAACAAAGTATGTTAAGATATTTTTCATTGGGTTTATGAATTTTATTTTAAATATTTCATATAAGTTCTACAAAAGTAAGACAAATATTCAGACCCCGCAATATATTTTATATTTTTGTGACAAGTTTTGAATGATGAATGATTTTTTAGCAAAAGAGCAAGTTGATTTTTTTTCACAACTAATATCACGTGCAAATGAAATAGTTATATTGGGCCACACCAATCCTGACGGTGACGCTATTGGTTCGGTTGTCGCCATGTCTCGTTTTCTTAAACTTTCAAGAAAAAACATAAATGTAATAATTCCCAACAAGTATCCTGACTATCTTTCTTTTTTAGATAAAAATGGTGAGATATTAGTATTTTCGAATTGTAAGGAGAGATCTTCCGATTTGATTTCTAAGTGTGATTTATTGCTTGCTTTGGATTTTAACCAGTTATCCAGAATTGATGATATGGAAGGTCTTGTGCGGGAATGTGAGGCTTCCAAAATTTTAATTGATCATCATCCATCACCGGAGATAGACTTTTTTGACCTTGTTATTTCTAAGATTGAGACCTCTTCTAATTGCGAAATACTTTATTGGCTCTTTTATTCACTGTCTGGAGGCAATATACCTCAGGAAGTAGCTGAGCCACTCTATGTGGGAATGATGACAGATACCAATAATTTTGCCAATTCAGTTTTTTCATCTACTTTCAGGATGGCATCGGATTTGATGGAAAAAGGTGTCGACAAGGAGAAGCTTCAATATCTGGTCTTTGGAGGTTTTAGTGAGGCAAGGATGCGTCTTATGGGTTATTTGATGTCCGAAAAGATGGTAATTTTGTATGGCCTTGAGGCGGGTTATATTATGCTCTCAAAGTGTGATCAAAACAGATTTGGCTTTAATGATGGTGACTCAGAGGGTTTTGTAAATATTCCCCTGTCCATCAAAGGTATTAATATTTCAGCTTTATTTACTGAAGGTGATAATTATGTAAGGGTTTCTCTAAGGTCAAAAAATGATTTTTCCGTGAATAGTATGGCGAGACGTTTTTTTAATGGAGGAGGGCATGAACGGGCTGCAGGAGGAAAATTATTTATTCCTTTTGACCAAGTTGAAAAGTATTTTATTGAATCTCTCAAAATATGTTATGATGAATATAAAAAGGGAGAATAATAGAGGTAGGATTATAGCAATATTTTGTGCTGCTTTAGCAATAGTATCATGCTCTGACAAGGCTGAGCAGAAAACTCTCGATGAAGAGATTAAGCAGATTGATAATTATGTTTCTTCATTAAGTAGCAGTGGCCAAACAGTGATAACAAACGGTTTGGCTGTAAGAATAATAATGAAGGAGGGGGATGGTGAGTCAGTTGAGAATGGGGATTCTCTTTATTTCAATTATGCAGGGTATGTCTTTTCTAACGGCTTGGGCACAATTTTTGACACAAATTTGGATTCGTTATCATCTAAATTGGGGATAGATGTCTATAACAGGGGCTTTAATGTAGGGAATGTTGTTGTGAAGAGTGGAGAACTTTTGGAAGGACTTGTGAAGGGACTTACAGGTGCCAGGGAGGGGGAATATTCATATATCGTTTTCCCTTCATCGTTAGGGTTTGGCAATGTTAAAGTTGGAGTTGTGCCTGCTATGTCTCCGCTTATTTTTGAAATTTGGATTAAGAATGTGGTTAAGAAATAAATATGATATTGATGAAAAGACTATTTAAACAAAGTTTGTCTATTTTTGTAATACTGTCACTTTTCTCTTCATGTGCAAGAGAGGAATCGGAAAGTACAGATGATGTTGAACAGAGATATATTGAATCTCACGTTAAGGTTATATATAAAGATACATTGACCAAGACTTCTTCTGGACTATACATTATAAATCTCAAGGAGGGTACGGGTCCTGCGGTTACAGATACTTCCGGTGTTTATGTCAGATATTCGGTCATGGATTTTAGGAATAATTATTCTGCCACTACATATGATTCTATTGCTAAGATTATAGGCACATATTCTGATACTACATATTTTGGTCCGAGACTTTTCCAAATGGGAGACTATTCACTTATGAGAGGAGTTGAAGAGGCTTTAAAGTTGGTGAAACAGGGCGGAAGGATTAAGTTTATCATTCCAACATGGCTTTCAAACTATAATTATAAAGGTAGTGCTTATCTTCTTTCTTCACCTTATGTGTATGACATTGAGGTTCTCAGGGTGGTCCCAAGCGTGGCCAAATTTCAGATTGACACTCTCGAGGCGTATAGTGAGAAATATTATGGTGGGATAGATTCTATTGCTTATGGCTTTTATCATAAGTCTCTTGAAGAGGGTATTGGTGATACTCTTGCTGTCGATGAGTATGTCTCTTTTTGGTATGTAGCACGATTACTTGATGGATTTGTGGTTGATACCAATATTGAAGATACTGCAAGAAAATATAGAATTTATAACTCTTCTGTCTCCTATACAGCTCTCAACCACACTATTGTAGATATTGACAAGACCACTGACAATGAGTTAGTTCCTGCAATTGATAAGGCTTTGTTGAATATGAAACATGGTGGTGTCTCGGTTGTGTTTTTCTCTTCAAGCTGGGGATACGGATCCTCTTCTAAGGGTTTCGGAAGGTATCAACCGATGGTGTTCTGGATAAAAGTTGTTTCAGACGGTAATGATGACTCGGACGACTAAATTTGTCTGTGTTGACATTTTTTAATCGTCCAAGATGTTATTTATCCAATAAAGTGATAGTGAGGGCCAAAGCGTTCAAAGGCAGCCTTGTCTAGTTCTTTTCTATGATTGGGATTTGCAACGCTTATTATTAATTTGGCTCTTTCCTGCAATGATTTGCCGTAGAGATTGACTGCTCCGTATTCTGTAACTAACCAGTGAATATGGTTTCTTGTTGTTACAACTCCGGCTCCGGGAGTGAGAACAGGTGCAATCTTGCTTTCGCCTTTTTTAGTAGTCGATGGCATGGCAATAATGGCTTTTCCTCTTTCTGAGAGCGAAGCGCCATATATGAAGTCTATCTGTCCTCCAACTCCAGAAAAGAATTTGGTTCCAAGCGAATCGGCACAAACCTGGCCAGTGATGTCTACCTGTAAAGCTGAGTTTATAGCAGTAACTTTTGGATTTTTGGAAATCACAAACGGATCATTTGTATATCCTACGTCCATCATTTTTACCATTGGATTGTCGTCAATAAAATCATAGCATTTCTGGGATCCCATTAAAAATGTAGAGACCATCTTTCCTTTGTCGATAACTTTATTTGCACCATTTATCACACCTTTTTCTACAAGTGGCAAGACACCGTCGGCAAACATTTCGGTGTGAATGCCTATGTTTTTATGATTGCCAAGCTGTGCAAGAACTGCATTTGGAATGGCACCGATTCCCATTTGGAGACAAGCCCCGTCTTCTATCAATTCTGCACAGTTTTTACCTATAACCGATTCAATCTCGTCTGGCTCTGCGAAATGTGCTTGCTCGAGAGGTTCATCACATTGAACAAAAAAATTGATCATGCTGGTTGGAATCATTGCATCTCCCCATGCTCTTGGTACGTTTTTGTTGACAACTGCAATAACATGTTCTGCGCATTCTATGGCCGCGAGTGTTGCATCCACAGATGTCCCTAATGAAACGAAACCATGTTTGTCTGGGGGTGATACCTGAACCATTGCAACATTGCAAGGAAGAACTCCACTTCTGTATAGTTTCTGTGTTTCACTCAAAAAAATTGGTATATAATCGGCATAACCTGCCTGGACGTTTTTACGTACATTGCTTCCAACAAAAAAAGCCTGGTGAAAAAAGATTCCTTCATATTTTGCATCAGTATAAGGAGCAGAACCTTCTGTATGAAGATGATGAATACGTACATCTTTGAGTTCTCCGGCATCTCCTCTGCGCATTAGAGCTTCTATGAGAATTTTAGGCGCACTTGCCACGCTACTTAAATGGATATGATCTCCTGATTTTACAACTTTGACAGCTTCGTCTGCGCTAATAAACTTTAAATTGCCATTCATGTTAAATTGCTGATATTTAGATGTTTCTAATATTGTTTTTAATTTTATGCAAGGGGCAAATGTATGAAATTTTTCTATCTTTGCACAATCATAAATTCCGGCTGATGACTATTGTTACACTTACGAGCGACTGGAGCAAGGGTGACTACTATACCGGTGCTCTCAAAGGAATGTTGTTATCTCTTGACGGCGGGATTGAAGTGGTTGAAATTTCAAAGTCTATTACCCCTTTTGATGTTTTACAGGAGGTGTTTATTCTAAAAAATACTTACAGGTTTTTTCCTGTAGGTTCTATTCATCTGATGGGTGTAATGAGTGAGCCTTCCCCGGATGTGGATATGATTGTTGTGTATTCGGATGGTCATTATTTCATAGGTGTCAATGACGGACGTTTTTCTCTTTTGTTGGATTCAGTGCCTGCTATAGCTTTTTCCATAGTTGAAGATATTGTACGCAATTCTTTTTCCTCATTGGGACTTTTTGTAAAGGGAGTAAAAACAATTATGGGTAACTCATTTAATGAAAACACTGTTGCAGCAGAGGTGAAAATTGAAACTTCACCTCAGTTGGTTTACAGTGAAGAGTCGATTACAGGCAGAGTTGTGTATATTGACTCTTTTGGTAACGCGATTACAAATATCGAAAAGACACTTTTTGACAAAATCCACAGGGGAAGAAATTTTACAATATTTGTGGCAGGGCCATATTCTAAAATCCGAAAGATATCTTCAAGTTACTTTTCTCATGATCCCGGTGAAATTTTTGCTTTGTTTAATTCACTAGGACTGCTTGAGATAGCTGTATACCAGGGTAATATAGCGGTTTTGGAAAACATTGATACATCTACTGAGATTAAAATCAGATTTGAGAATAGTTATTAAATTATAAATAGTAATGAAAAAGGATAGAAATGAGGAGATTAAAGCTTTTGTAAGGCTTCTCGACATAATGGATGAGCTAAGAGAAAAATGTCCCTGGGACAGGGAGCAGACTGCAGAATCTCTTAGACCTCTTACTATTGAGGAGACTTATGAATTGAGTGATGCGATTATTAATTCGGATGATTATAATATAAGCAAGGAGCTTGGAGACATACTGCTTCATATTGTTTTCTATGCAAAAATTGCTTCTGAAAAGGGCAGTTTCGATATTTCCGATGTTATTAACAGGTGTTGTGACAAGCTTATATACAGGCATCCTCATGTTTTTGGTGAGACTCAGGTTTCAGGAGCGGGAGAGGTTATAAAAAACTGGGAGCAACTTAAGAGAAAGGAGAAGGATGGCAATAAGACTATTCTTTCTGGAGTTCCTTCATCCTTGCCATCTATTGTTAAGGCATACCGCATGCAGGACAAAGTTAGAGCTGTAGGTTTTGACTGGGAGAAAAGAGAAGAGGTGTGGGAGAAGGTTCGTGAAGAGATAGCTGAATTTGAAGAGGAACTTAAGAATAATGCCGCAGGTGATCTTGAAAAAGAAACTGAAAATAATGTGGATTGCAACTTGGAGGGTGAATTTGGCGATCTTTTGTTCTCTTTGATTAATGCGGCAAGACTTTATAATATAAATCCTGATACGGCTCTTGAGATGACAAACCGTAAATTTTTCAAACGCTTTGGCTATATTGAAAGCGAAACAACTAAAAGGGGTTTGTCTATAAAGTCTCTCTCACTCGAAGAGATGGACAGATTGTGGAATGAAGCTAAAAATCTTGAAAATAGATGATGGAGAATTGGTTGGAAAGGAGTGAACTATTGTTAGGTCGCAAAGTGATAGATAGCTTTGCATCCAAACGAGTAGTTGTTGTGGGTGTTGGAGGTGTTGGAGCTTTTGCTGCCGAAATGATAGCGAGAGCCGGTATAGGGGCTATGTATGTTATTGATCCGGATATTGTGACATATTCAAATAAAAACCGCCAGTTGCTTGCTCTTGAAAGCACAATTGGGATGAAAAAAGTGGATGTGATATCTTCCCGATTGAGAGATATAAACCCTGAGATTGACATTAAGACTGTTGCAGATTTTCTTAACGAAGATAATGTTGCTCTTTTGCTTGGAGGAGAAAAGATTGATTATATTGTGGATGCAATTGATACGCTGTCTCCAAAGATAGCACTTATCAAATATGCTTTAAAAAATGGGATTCCGATTGTCAGCTCCATGGGAGCCGGTGCCAAATATGACATAACAGCAATTGAGATTGCTGATATATCAAAATCTTATAACTGTCCGCTGGCTTACATGCTGAGGAAAAGATTGAGGAAAGAGGGAATCAGTAGCGGATTCAAGGTGGTGTTTTCTAGTGAATTACCTGATAAAAATGCCATTGTGCCTGTAGAAGAACAAAATAAAAAATCAGTGGTAGGTACTTTATCGTATCTACCTGCAGCATTTGGGATTGCATGTGCACAGGTGGTAATTTGTTACTTTATAGATATCTCCAAAAAAAATTAAAATTATTAATTACATTTGTTGCCTTTAAACATTAATACTGACCGGGAATGAAAGTTGAAATTCGTGAGGCCGTAACTACTTCTGAGATAAAAAAATTTGTCTGTTTTCCCCATAAGCTTTATAAAAATTGCAAACAATATGTACCCGTTCTTGATAAGGATGAAATTCGATCATTGACTGAAAGTCCATCTTTGAGATATTGTAAATTAAGATTGTGGCTGGCTTATTCCGATCATAACAGAATTGTTGGCCGTATTGCAGGAATTTATAACCCGAGGGCTAACGAATACCATAATAACAAGAGAATTAGGTTTGGATGGTTTGACTTTGTGGAGGATATTGAGGTCGCTGCTGCTCTTCTTGGTAAAGTTGAAGAGTGGGGAGTTTCTTTGGGGATGGAAGAGATTCATGGGCCGCTCGGATATAATACTTGGTATAGACAGGGAGTTTTAATTGAAGGATTTGAAAACACACCGCCTGCTAACTGTTTGTATAACTATCCTTATTACAGATCTATTCTTGAACAACTCGGTTACGGGAAACAGCTCGATTGGAAGCAGATAAAGCTGATTGCCAATGTTGGTGTACCTGACAAGCTGAAAAGGATAAACGAGATGATAATGGAGAGATACAAGCTTAGAATTGCCGACATAGAGATGTTCAAGAATAACGATAAACTGCTTTTAGAATTCTTTGAAAGTTATAACACAAGTTTTAGGAATATTGACAATTTTGTGCCTCTTGACAAGGAGGAGATACTTGAAATAGGTCGACAGTACATTCCTTTACTTAAAAAGGAATTGACTTGTGTGATACTCGACCAGAATAATAAAATTGCAGCTTTCGCTATTTGTTTCCCGAGTTTCTCCGAGGCTCTTAAAAAGGCACATGGTAAACTTTTTCCATTTGGCTGGTACCATATTTACAGAAGTTTCAAAAAATTTGACAGCATAGACCTGATGATTATGGGTGCAGCCAAAGAGTGGCAAAACACCGGAATATCGTCGGTGATTCATACATATCTGGCAACTCGTTTTAAAGAACTTGATCTTCAGTATGCCATAACTAATCCTCAAGCAGAGGAAAACTCGGTGTTTAAAGTGTGGGAGAGATATACCTATTCTCCTTATATGAAAAGAAGATGTTATATTAAAAGTTTGCAGAAGGCATGAAAATCTCTGAAATATGTTCACTGATAGAAGGGACTGTGGTAATTGGGGAATACAGAATGGATGACGAGGTGGAATATGCATTTGCCTCAGATCTGATGAGTGATGTTTTGACTGTGAAAATTCAGAATTTTATTTTGCTCACCGGACTTTGCAATGTTCAGGCTGTGAGAACGGCTGAAATGTCTGATGTACCATATATGATAATATGCAGGAACAAGCAGGTAACTCCTGATATGCTTGAGGTTGCGGAAGAGAGTAATATTGTGATTATCTGCACACGTTTTTCTATGTTCAAATGTGCAGGAATTCTCTATGTAAACGGACTTAAACCTGTATATTAATATGCATGTTGAGTATAATGTTGAAGGAGGAGATTTCTCAAATGCCGGAAGTGCTTCTTCTCAGATCAAGAAAATACTGAAGCAGTTAAATGTTGATCCATCATTGATAAAAAGAGTTGTTGTAGCTTTGTATGAGGCAGAAGTTAATGTGGTGGCACATGCATACAGAGGTGTAATAGATGCCGATATTAATCCCTCCGGCATCTATATAACGGTAAAAGATGAGGGACCGGGTATTCCTGATGTTGAGCTGGCTATGACCAAGGGGTATTCGACAGCTTCCAAAGAGGTGCGGGAAATGGGTTTTGGGGCAGGTATGGGATTGCCAAATATCAGTGAGAATGCCGATAAATTGAGTATAGATACGGTTGTAGGCAAAGGGACTACCTTGAATATTGAAATAAGGTTTTGATGAGAAGAGAAGAAACTACATATCATAGAGCTCTTCAAATCATGCATGAAATCTGTATTGGCTGTTCTCACTGCATGAAGGTTTGTCCAACTGAAGCTTTGAGAGTTTCAGATGGTAAGGCCAAGATTCATGTTGACTGGTGCATTGATTGTGGAGAGTGCTACAGGGAGTGTCCTACAAGGGCAATTCGTGTAATGGACGATGATTTTCAAAAAATATTTGACTACAAGTACAGAATTTTGCTTGTGCCATCAGTTTTTTATGCACAGTTTGATGATCATATTAAAAAGGATGTGATAAATGGCATAATCGGAGAATTGGGATTTACAGAAATTTGTGCGGTAGAGCAAAGTGTCGATACTCTCATTAAAGAAGAGAATGAATACGTCAAACATGCAATAAAACCTGCAATATCTTCTTTTTGTCCTGCAGTTGTCAGATTGATTCAGGTTCGTTTTCCTTCTCTCGTGGACAACATTATTAGACTCTTGCCTCCTATTGAGATTACTGCTCAGTATTATAAACGTAATTTTGCTTCAGCCGGGGTTCCCGAGGAGGATTTGGGGATTTTTTACCTTACTCCATGCATAGGGAAAATAGCTGCTGTTAAATCACCTGTTGGAGGTTATACTTCTCCTATTAACGGGGTTATCAATATGGATTTCTTTTTTAACAAGGTTTATCTTGCATATAAGCATAAATTGCCTATCACAAAATCTGTGAAGGTTAACAGTGCAATTTCTTCAAAGGGTGTTTTGTTCCCGACAACAGGAGGCGAGGCTAAACATATTGAAGGAAAAAGTCTGTCAATTGATGGAATGAATAATGTAATCGACTTTTTGGAAATGCTTGAGAATGAAGAGATAGATGGGTTTGATTTTCTTGAACTCAGGGCATGCGACCAATCATGTGCAGGAGGTATACTCTCTCACAGAAATCGCTTTCTTATAGCGGAGAGCATGAAAAATTATGCCTCAATTTTGCCGTCAACTCATGCTCTTGTTTCTGAATATCAAAAACACTGTTCAGCTGTGATTTATATGGATAAGATTGAACCTCGATCAATGGTTAAGTATGATAATGATCTTGAGAGGGCAATAAATAAGATGGAAAAGGCAAGAGAGCTGAGAAAACTTTTTCCGGGAATCGATTGTGGTGCCTGTGGCGCTCCAAGTTGTGAAGCTCTTGCTGAAGATGTGGTTAAGGATCAGGCAGATATAAATGATTGTATTTTTTTGAGGACTCTTTATGAAAAAATGGGAGAGATTTCTCTTTCTGAGGCAGTAAGGATTATGGAGGGTATTTGGGGAAAGGACCGATTCAACAGAAAAAAAGATTAACAATATGATATATGTCAATTAATGAAATTATTGAAAAATTGAATTTGAAGGTTTTTTACCTTCCTCAGGGTACAATGCGTGATGTTAAAGGAGGATATACTTCTGACTTGCTTTCGGATGTTATGGGGCATGCAGAAGAGGGGCAGGTTTGGATTACATTGCAGACTCACAAAAATATTGTTGCAGTAGCTTCTTTGAAAGAACTTGCTGCCATTGTTCTTGTCAAGGGATTTGTACCGGAGGCAGAGACCGTCGAAGCCGCAATGGCAGAGGGAATTCCTCTTTTGGGCAGTGACCTTGGAGCATTTGAAATCTCTGGAAAACTGTATGACCTTTTAAAATGATTAAGGCAGATCTTCATCTTCATTCTGTACTGTCTCCCTGTGGTGATATTGAAATGACTCCCTCTTTTATAATCCGAAGAGCGAGGGAGAAAAATCTTGGGATGATTGCTGTTACTGATCATAACTCCACGAGGGGTTATGAGGAGATAGCGAGGATAGGAAGACGCGAAGGTGTTGCAGTGATGTGTGGCGCTGAGATTACTACCAGAGAAGAGGTGCATGTTGTGGCTATTGTGAATGATGCTGACAGGGAGAAGTTTCAACTTTGGCTTGACAGATATCTCCCAAAAATACCCAACAGAGAAGATATTTTTGGGTATCAGCTTGTGGTGAATGAATTTGAGGAAGTTATCTATCAGGAACCTTATCTTTTGTTAAGTGCACTTGATCGTTCAATTGATCAGGTGGAGGAGTACATTCATTCTTTAGGTGGTATCTTTATTCCTGCTCACATAGACAAGTTTCAGAATTCGATAACAAGTCAGTTGGGCTTTGTGCCACAGGGAATCAGAGCCGATGCACTGGAAATATCTTTCAGGTCAGATCTTCAACTTTTATTAAAAAATTATCCCTGGATTGAGAATTATACTTTTGTCAGATCTTCGGATGCTCATTACCCGGATGATTTTGGAGATGTTTTTTCGGTGTTTGATATTCAGGAACCTTCTTTTGAAGCTTTGAAGGAGGCTCTTAAACTAAAAAAGGTCATCTTATGAATGATTTGTCGATGCATATTATAGATATTATTCAAAATTCCCTCAGGGCAGGAGCAACATTGATAACGGTTACTATTGAGGAAGATCGCGAAGATGACCTGCTTGTTATTACAGTTGAGGATAATGGTTGTGGAATGAGTAGTGAGCAGGTAGCAAAACTCAATGACCCTTTTTTTACATCGAGGACAACAAGAAGAGTAGGGATGGGAATTCCTCTCCTTCAACAAACTGCGGAGCAGAGCGGGGGAGAGCTTGAGATTAAATCAGAACCTGGGATTGGCACAACTGTCAAAGCTTCTTTTGGATACTCACATATTGACAGGCCTCCACTTGGAGATGTAGCGAATGCATTTATGTTGATGGTTTCTGCCAATCCTGAGATAGATTTTATTCTAAGGTATGTAGTGGGGAATGCTGATTATCTTTTTAATACAGTTGAAATAAAAAAGGTTTTGGAAGGTATACCTGTCAATGAACCATCTGTTATAAGGGCTCTTACTGAAATGATTAGAGAGAATATTGAAGATCTTAAAAAGAAGAAGTGATTACAAATGTTAAGTAAAAAGTTAATATTTATTTGTTTTTGATTTAATTATTAGTACTTTTGAGCATCATTTAAATAGTTTAACAATCAAATAACCAATTATTTATGAACAAGATTAAATCTATTGACGATTTGCGCAAGATTAAGCAGGATCTTGAGAACGGAATGAATATCCGTGAAAAGAGCAATTCGCCAGAGTCTTTAGTTCAGATTCGTGTGGCTATGGCTACCTGTGGTATAGCTGCGGGCGCCAGAACTGTCATGAATACTCTTATTGAAAAAATAGAAAAGGACAAAGTTCCTGCTGTGGTTACTCAAAGTGGATGCATGGGTTATTGCTATGCAGAGCCTACAGTCGAGGTCAGGATTCCGGGTAAGGATCCTGTTGTCTTTGGCTATGTGGATTCCAAAAAGGCAATTGACATCGTTGAGAAGTATATCGTTAAAGGCGAGCTCCTCGATGGGATAATACCAGTTAATTATCAGACCATTAACGATAAAATATAGCGATATGGCACAATACAGAATGCATCTTTTAGTATGTGGCGGAACTGGCTGCCGTGCGTCTCAGAGTGAAAAAATTGCCGAAAATCTTAGGGAAGAGATTAAAAACATTGGTCTGGAAAATGAAGCACAGGTTGTTATAACAGGCTGTTTTGGTTTCTGTGAGAAGGGTCCGATAGTTAAAGTTATTCCTGACAATACTTTCTATACACAGGTCAAGCCTGAAGATTGCAAGGAAATAGTAAATGAGCATGTTCTCAAAGGCAGAAGAGTAATGAGGCTTCTTTATGTAGATCCAGCTACCAAACAGCATGTTTCTGATTCCAAGCATATGGGTTTCTATCAAAAGCAGTTACGTATAGCACTGAGAAACTGTGGCTTTATTGATCCGGAAAATATTGATGAATATATAGCTCGTGATGGCTACGCTGCTCTTGGCAAGGCTCTTACTGAAATGACTCCACAACAGGTAATAGACCTGATTAAAAAATCCGGATTGAGAGGAAGGGGCGGCGGAGGATTTCCTACAGGTCTTAAGTGGGAAATTGCTGCTGCTAACAAAGCTGACCAGAAATATGTAGTATGTAATGCCGACGAGGGTGACCCTGGTGCTTTTATGGATCGTTCGATTCTTGAAGGGGATCCACATTCTGTGATTGAGGCAATGGCTATTTGCGGTTACTGTATTGGCGCTTCAAAAGGCATTGTGTATA
>Ga0208198_1000336_pt1 | contig 55678 bp, 41 predicted proteins | sample AD_JPNTR2_MetaG_FD_184446 | JGI IMG/M metagenome (GOLD analysis project Ga0208198, IMG submission 184446) | Active sludge microbial communities of municipal wastewater-treating anaerobic digesters from Japan - AD_JPNTR2_MetaG (SPAdes) (version 2) | ecosystem: Engineered > Bioreactor > Anaerobic...
ACAATTAGTAATAACCCCTTAGAAATCCTTCGGTATAATATATCACCATCGGATCAGCTTGTCCGATACAAAAGTAATAAAAAAGATTAAATACAATTAAAGTGCTCGGTTATTACGGGCTAATACACTTTATATTAAGTCATTTAAGATCAAAATCAACATATCGTTTATGGAATCTTGATTGTGTGTTTATATTTATATCGATTTCTGACGAATTCGTGTAAATTTAGATGCATCACTTTTTATTCTTCCCTCCTTATAATGTTAAATGAATATAAATTTTGAAGTGATTCTCATTTGCAGTCAAAATAATAGTTTACCTTTGTATCGTTGTTTAACTAACCATATTCTTATGTCAAAATTACAGGATAATGAAATTTTTGATATTCTCACAGGAAAAATCTCGAGCACAATCAATAAAGCATTGTTGAGAGCTTTCAATCATGAAGGAATACACATTACTACAGAGCAATGGTCAGTCCTTTCGTGTCTGTGGAATGAAGATAAAATCACACAACAGGATATTTGTGATCTAACGCATAAGGACAAACCGAGCATGACGCGGTTGATTGATAACCTGGAAAAGAGAAATTTGGTTGTTCGAGTTTCTCATCCCACCGACAGACGTATCAATCTTATTCATCTGACATCCGATGGTCTTGCATTGAAGGGAAAAACCACGAAGGCTGTCGATCGGGTCGTAAACCAGGCACTTGAAGGCATTTCTGACGAGGATCTTTCCCTTGCTCGAGAATTTCTCCTTAAAGTAATGAAAAATCTCGAAAATTCTTGAATCGTTTTAAAAATCAATTCAAATATAATTTCACATATAAATAGATGCATAATTAACTAAATTACGATGAATAGAAAAATTGCATTATTCACTGTATTTGTTTGCTTGTTTTTAACAGTTGGAGCACAACAAACTTTAGACTTGCCTGAATGCCGCAAATTGGCTCTTGATCATAATAAAGATCTAAAAATAGCCAAAGAAAATATACGTGCGGCACAAGAAATGCAAAAGGCGGCATTTACTCAATTTTTACCGAGTTTTTCGGCATTTGGTAATTACACTTGGAATCAAAAAAACATTTCGTTGATGGGAAGTGATGCATTTCTGCCGATTGGGGTTTTAGACCAAAACGGAAAATTTGGAATTGGTTCTCCAACTTCACCTCCCCATCCAAATGGGGATGGAACCTATACAATTGACGGACTTGCCGTCAATAACAAATTTGTGATGATTGATGGTCAGGCTGTGCCTTTGGACGCTAAGGGCAATCCTTTTGATCCAACAAAAAATCCCGAAAATTTGATGTGGAAGAATTATGCCATTTTACCAAAAGATGCAATGGAATTTGATATACAGAATGTGTTTGTTGGAGGAATAAGTTTTGTGCAACCTATTTTTATGGGAGGAAAAATTATTGAATTAAACAAAATCGCAAAATATAACGAACAAATCGCTCAAGCTAATTTGACCGACAAAACCCAGGAAATTATTGTAAATATCGACGAAGCCTATTGGAGAGTTGTTTCGATTGAAAATAAAGTGAGTCTGGCAAAAGAATATCGACAATTGCTCATCAAGATGGATAGTGATATTTGCGCCATGCAGCAAGAAGGTTTAGTAACGAAATCGGAAGTTTTGAAGGTAAAAGTGAAATTGAATGAAGCCGATTTATCACTGACAAAAGCCGAAAATGGTTTGAAATTGTCACGAATGGCGCTTAATCAGCTTTGCGGTTTGCCCCTCGATCAGACGTATGAACTTTCTGATAGCAAATTGCAGGACACGATTGAATTGAACGAGCCTCCTTCAATAGAAGATGTATACGAACGTCGTCCCGAAATTCAAATGATCGTTCAGGCACAAAATATTGCCGAATCGAATCGAAAAATAATGAATTCCCGTTTTATGCCGAATATTGCTTTAACGGGTAGTTATCTTACCACTAATCCCAATGTTTATAATGGCTTTCAGCAAAAATTTGGAGGAATGTTCACGGTCGGAATTTCGGCAACGATACCATTATTCCATTTTGGTGAGCGAATTTACACTCGAAATGCTGCACAATCGGCAACAGTTGTAGCAAAACTAAAATTGGATGATACGAAAGAAAAGATAAGATTACAAATCGATCAAAACCGCTATCGCATCACGGAAAGTTTGAAAAAACAATTGACAGCCAAGACAAATGTTGATGTTGCCGAAGAAAATCTGATGTATGCTCAGGAAGGTTATTCGGCCGGAGTGATTACTTCATCTGATTTACTAGCTGCACAAACTGCTTGGGTGTCGGCAAAGTCCGACTATATCGATGCTCTCATTGATGTGAAGTTAAACAATCTTTACCTCAAAAAATCGCTTGGTCAGCTTACCGAATCATTTCAATAATTTATTACTCAAAAAATCGAAAACAATTTTTTAGAAACCAATAAAATTTTACGGGATATGAATAACGAAAATAATGATAAAAAAGTGAATCTTGCTGCTTTTATAATGATTGTTGTTCTTATTGCACTTTTTGCAATCGGATGGATTATTAATAAACCGGAACCGATTGTGATTCAGGGTTCGGCAGAAGCAACCGAAGTTCGAATATCGGGAAAAATTCCCGGAAGAATTGCCGGTTTACGAGTAAAAGAAGGTCAAAAAATTCAGAAAGGTGATACAGTTGTCATAATTGACAGTCCCGAAATTACAGCAAAAATGGAACAAGCTTCTGCCGCTCAGCGTGCAGCTGCATCACAGAGCATGAAAGCTCAAAAAGGTGCTCGCAGCGAAATAATACAAGGAGCTTATGAGATGTGGCAAAAGGCAGAAGTTGGAGTGGAAATTTCAAAAAAATCATATGATCGCATTCAACGCCTTTACGAAAAAGGAGTTGTTCCGGCTCAAAAACGCGACGAGGTCGAAGCTCAATATCAGGCTGCCGTTGCACAGGCTGCAGCCGCAAAATCACAATATGAAATGGCAAAAAACGGAACGGAATTCGAAGATAAGATGGCTGCACAAGCAATGTTGGACAGGGCTCACGGAGCGGTAGACGAAGTTGCGGCATATATGAAAGAAACGGTTTTAGTTTCTCCTATTTCAGGCGAAGTATCTGATATTTTTCCAAAACAAGGCGAACTCGTAGGAACCGGCGCTCCGATTATGAGTGTGGTAAATTTGGATGATTGTTGGTTCACTTTCAATGTTAGAGAAGATTTACTAGGTTCTATGAAAATGGGTGCAATTATCAAAGTGAAAATACCTGCACTAAACAATACTGAAACTCAACTCAAAATAACAGGCATCAAGCCATTAGCTTCATATGCGACATGGAAAGCGACAAAAACAACCGGCGAATTTGACGCCAAAACGTTCGAAATCCAAGCACGGCCTATACAACCTATTCAGAATTTACGACCGGGAATGTCGGCAATTGTATTACATTGAGCTTCATATTTGAAAATAATTATCTCATACAGAAACTGATATGTCATTAAATAAAGTGATAAATAGGGAATGGAAACGAATGAAGGTGCGCCCGATTTATTTTCTCGCATCGGTAGGGACCATGTTTTTCTGCTATGTTTTCTTTTTGACTTTTTTTGCAGAAGGATTGCCCCAGCAATTACCAATTGGAGTCATTGACAAAGACAATACAAGTACTTCCCGAACACTGATTCAAACGATAGACAATTCTCCACAAATTAATATTATCAGAACTTATCCAAACTTTTCGGAGGCACGAAACGATATGCAAAAAGGTGATATATATGCTATTGTAGAACTTTCGTCCGACTTTGAAGCAGATTTGCTCGCAAACCGTCAACCTAAAATTACGTTTTACGTCAATGATGCCTATTTGGTTGCCGGATCGCTTTCGTATAAAGAATTAACTTTCATAAATGAATTGGCCGCCGGATTTATTCAACAACAAATGTTACACGCAAAAGGGATTGTCGGGGAAGAAAATTTGATGCCGATTCTACAGCCTGTGGCTATCGATACGCATTTGATTGCAAACTATGGCGCAAATTATGGAGTATATTTACTCAATGTACTTGTCTTCGGAGTATTGCAATTATGCGTTTTGATGTTAACAATTTTTTGTATAGGGGTGGAAATCAAAGAACAAACAGTTGGTTCCTGGCTTGCAATTGCCGATGAATCTGTTTTCACAGCAGTTGTTGGTAAGTTATTGCCCTATACCGTTCTATTTTCTGTAATAGGAATAATCGGAAACATTTTGTTGTTCCGTTTCATGCATTTTCCTATGAATGGTAGTTTGATACGGATGTCGGGTGCAACTGTGTTATATGTAATGGCATATCAAGCGATAGGATTTTTCATGATTTCACTGTTCCCGCGTATACGCGACACTGTAAGTTTTGCGGCCTTTTATGGATTGCTCGCTTTTACTTATGCCGGTTTCACGTTTCCTATTGAAGGGATGCCTCGTTCGGCACGTATTTTTTCGGAATTATTTCCAATTCGACATTATTTTAAAATATATGTAAACGAAGCTTTGAATGGAACAAGTTTTCGATATTCTGTCCATTACATTGCCGCTATGGCAGCGTTTCTTATTTTGCCAGTATTAGTAAGTAAGAGGTTTCAAAATGTTATCTTCAGAACAGATAAGAGTTTTAAATAATTGATTACGATGCAAAAAACTAACTATAATTTTTGGAAAAGTTTCAGAGAGAGCTGCAAACGAGTTTGGAAAGCGATGAAAGAAGAGCTTCAAATGATACTGAATGATTGGGGGTTTATTATTGTTTTTTTTGGAGCAACACTCTTTTATCCGCTGCTATATCCTATGATCTATCGAAATGAGACAATTCGTAATATGCCGGTCGCTATTGTGGACGAATCGCAAACTTTTCTTTCTCGTGATCTGACAAGGCGCATAGATGCATCACCTGATTTAGAAGTGGTAGCGTCGTTTCCCAATCTGGAAGAAGCTGCAAAAGCTTTTCGTCGACAAAATGTGCATGGCGTTATTTATATCGAGAAAGATTATGAAAAAAAAATCAATCGAAATGAACAGGCGTTTGTCTCCATTTATTGCGATATGAGCAGTTTCTTATATTATCGAGCAATGATGCTGGGCGCCAATTTTGCTATTTTGGATGCGGGAAACGATATTAAACTTCAACGCTTGAACCAACTTGGCGTAACAGGAAAAACGGCAGAAATTGTTGCCAGTCCTTTTGAACATGAAGCCAACATCCTTTATAATAAGCCAATGGGTTTTGCAAGTTTTTTGCTGCCTGCCATACTCATTTTGATTATTCATCAAACTCTTTTTTTTGGTCTTACGATTGTCAATGGTTCTGCCTGTGAGGAGGGTCGGTTGTATAACGATATATTCGCACATTTGAATGGTTTGACTTACGAAAAATTATTAGGAAAAGTCCTTTTCTATTTTTTGTTTTACATTACGGTAGTTTGCTATATCTTATTGATTATTCCGAAAATATTTAATTTGCCTCATATTGGGAAATCGATTGATGTGATACTGTTTATGATACCATTTTTATTGGCTGCCATATTTTTCTCGTTAACTATCGCAAGTTTTATTAAAAACAGGGAAACTGGGTTAGTCGTATTTTTGTTCTCAACGATTGTCCTTCTATTTTTAAGTGGATTTTCTTGGCCTATGTCCAATATTTCTCGTTTTTGGAGAACTTTCGGAATGTTGTTCCCGACTACGTATGGAATTCAGGGATATATCAAGATTAATTCTATGAGTGCCGATTTATCACAGGTGAAATTTGAATATATCGCTTTATGGATCCAAGTAATTGTATATTCACTGACTGCTGTCGTCTTTCGAAGATTTAATTATGAACGATATGCAAAAACAAATAAATCTGCTTCAAATGTTATAGTTGAGATGTAATGCCATTATAAGAATGGGGTTAATGTACCCAAAATGTTTTAGATAGCTGATAATTAGTGATACATGATAAAAATTAGAAGGAGAAAATTATAATTCAAATTCAAATGAATGAATATTGGGCTTAGTGAGAAAAATATTTTTGGAAGATTCAACAAAAGCGATTTCAAACTGTTGTACAAATAGTTAACATTTGTGTTATTTTAGGTGGTTCATGCAACCTTTAGCGGTTTTTAGTATCTCACTATTATGTAAAAAAAACATTTGTCTTCAATTAATCCGGTGATAATGAAAAAATCAATTCTTAACATTCTTTTATGTGTGGTGTGCTTTTCAAGTCTTCAAGCTCAGCAATCAACAAACCGAAAATCGGATAATTACGATCAGCTTTGGAAAAATGTGGCCTCTTTTGAACAAAAATCTCTTCCCAAATCTGCTTCGCAAGAAGTGGATAAAATTTTGCGTAAAGCGATCAGTGAAGGAAATTCTCCACAAGTTGTGAAAGCCATAATTCATCAGGGAAAGTACGATTTGGAAATCGATGCCGATAATGATTCGTTGGTTTTCCACAAAGTGAATGAAATGCTTGTCAAGAGTAATGATGAAGTGGAAAAAGCGGTATTACACTCGATGCTTGCCGAACTGTACCTGAATTATTATTTCAGCAACCGATGGATCATCGATCGACGAACTGCCATTATCGGGTTTGTCCCTGACGATATGAAAGAATGGACAAAAAATATTTTCTTCGACCGAGTAGTCGAAAACGTCAGTGCTTCAATTGAAGAACGAGATTTATTGTTAAAAGCAAAAGTCGAAGATTATTCTGCTGTAGTGGAACTGGGAAAAGATTCTCGACGTTTTTTCCCCAGTCTCTACGATTTTCTGTCGTTGCGGGCTATTGATTTCCTATGCCGGTTGCCCCAAGGCAATGATTTAAGTCGCTCGCTTGCCCGAAAAAATATTTCTCAGCAATCTCTTTTTGCACCCGCTGAAGAATTTGTTCGCTTGCAGTTCGATCCTCAGAAACAGGATGTTGGTTTATGGACGTTGCAAATTTTCAGCAATTATATGGCTTCTCTCATGGAGCGGGGAATGGATCAATCGTTAATTTTGGTGGAGTTCGACAAACTCGATTATTTGAGGCAGTTGACTTCAGCCTACAAAAGTTATGCTTTGCCTGCCCTCAGATCGATGTTGACAAAATGGGACGACAACGATTTCAGCGTGGAAATTGTGGATAAAATTGCCGAATATTATGAATCCTATTTAATCTCGACAGGGGATTCGGACATGGATAAAGCGAAAACGAAAGAAATTTACGAGTTGCTCAATCAAACAGTTCAACGATTCCCACGATATGAGCGTATCGGTTTGTTGCAAAACAGATTGACGAGACTTACTCAGCCAACAGTTTCCGTTTCGGGACAGAATACTTATCCCCTTGGAGGAAAAAAAGAAATTGAGGTTTCGTACAGAAATATTTCGAAACTCGAAATCGATATTTCTCAAGTGAATCCTACTGATCTGTTTATCGATAGATTTGCTGGAAACAAAAATATTGCGAAACGGTTTGTGAAAAAACAAACCATATCTTTGCCCAAAGGCGAACCTTATGAGACAAAGAAAGACACCATCATGCTCGACATTGATGGATATGGGGCTTATATCGCTGAATTTTCGTCCGATAAAACAATTGAGAATGACCAAAATACCTATTCGTTTGCAGTTTCTGATTTGGGCACGTTTTCGCGCCTGATTTCGGAAAGGCAAACCGAATTTTTCGTTGTTGATCGCATTTCGGGAAAGCCGATAAAAAATGCCCAAATCGAAATTTTTAAACGGGTTTATCAGACTTCTCAGGAGAAGATACAAAAAATCGACTCATTGAATACCGACGAAAATGGCTTGGCAAAATTTTCGCGAAGCAACGAAAAAGATCGGTATGCTTATTTTTACAGGGTTGTTTCGGGGGACGATGAAGGTTCATTTCTCGATAATCTGCCGAATTATTATTTCTATCGGCAAAACGATAAGGAAAACCTCGAGAAAATTTCGATTTTCACCGATCGAAGTATCTATCGACCCGGTCAGACCGTTTATTTCAAAGCGATTGCAGCGATGTTGCAGAACGAAAAAACATTGCCGGTTGTTGGAAAATCCTATTCAGTCAATTTGGTAGACGCAAATAATCAGACGATTGCAACAAAACAGTTGCGAACAAACGAATTTGGTTCCATTTCCGGCGAATTTGTTCTGCCCGAAGGCAAATTGTCCGGAAATTATCAAATCAGAATCGAAAATGCTCAAGTGAATTTTCAGATTGCGGAATACAAACGGCCAACGTTCGAAATCACATTCGAGCCCATTTCGGGAACTTACAGGTTTGGGGATAACGTTACCTTGACGGGCAAGGCCGAAAACTATTCGGGCATAAAATTGCAGAATTCAACCGTCGATTATGTCATTACACGTTCGCCTTTATGGTGGTGGAGAGGCATGAATGGTTCGACTGAGCAAATTGAACAAGGCAGCACCATAACCGATGAAAACGGGGAATTTAATATCACGTTCAAACCTTCAAAACCCGATAACGACGAAACCAATCTTTTTTGGCGTTCAACCCCATCGGTATTTTCCTTTACGATCGAAGCGAGCATCACCGATATAAATGGTGAAACACAATCGGCAAATTATATGGTGAGTGTGGGCGATATCAGCATGTTGCTTGAGGTAGATTGCAAAGATCGGATCGAAAAATCCTCAACGGATAATATTCGCTTTACCGCAACCAATCTCGATGGGCAGAAGATTGATGCAAAAGGTAAATATCAACTTTTTTCCGTTAATGAAAATGACAGAATTGGTGCTCAGCTTTTCGAGAGTGATTTTCAAACTGGAATGCAACCCGAATTATCGGCAAAACTTCAAAAGCTGCCTTCAGGAAAATATCGACTTAAACTACAATCGAATGACGAAGCCGGCAATAAAGTAGAAGCCGAAAAGGATTTTGTCCTGTTTTCGTATGCCGACAAACGTCCACCGATTAAAACCAACGATTGGTATATTGTTCGTAACGAATATTTTAGTCCCGAAAAACCAGCCGAAATCATGTTGGGTGTTTCGGACAAAGATGTTCATGTTTTATTCGAACTTTGGCAGGAACAAAAATTGTTGAAACGCCAATGGATCACGCTCAATAACGAAATTCATACTTTCACGATTCCTTACGATGCAGCTTATAAAAATGGCGTTTCGGTTTTTTTGACTTACATGAAAGGTCAGAAATTTTATACCCACTCAGCGCTGCTTTCAGAAAAGAAAAAACCAATCGACTTGAATATTAAGCTCGATGTTTTTCGAGATAAACTTTTGCCCGGTCAAAGAGAAGAATGGCGAATAATGGTGCGTGATGCAAGTGGAAAGGCGGTATCGGCCGAAGTGCTTGCTTCGATGTACGATCTCTCGCTGGATGCCATTTACAAATCGCCCGACTGGATATTTAACAGACCGGCTTCGAAAAACTATCTTTCGCTTCCTTCTTATCGAACCGACAATTCGTTGGGTAAAGTTTATGAGGTTTACGCAGGCTCGATGCCACAATTTAAAACGCCGGAGTTCGTTTTCGATTCTTTCAATTGGTTCGGGTTGCAATTTGGAGGATATTACGATGGACGCATATTTCGCATGACCACAAGAGTCGCTTCGGGAAATGTTCCACTTCCGAAAGCAGAATCGAGTAATCTTGATGAAGTGATGATGGTCGCCAATGCACAATCTGTTAATCTTGATGCAAAAAAAGAGTTATTGGACACAAAGCCTGTAGTATCTCAAATTCGAAAAAATTTCGATGAAACGGCTTTCTTTTTTCCGCAATTGCGCACTAATACGAATGGAGAAGTACAGTTCGCATTTACAGTCCCCGAAAGTAACACTCGATGGCGTTTTCGTGTGCTGGCGCACGATCGGAATCTGAATGTTGGCATCGCGGATACTTTTGCAATCTCTCAAAAAGAGTTGATGATTACGCCCAATCTTCCTCGATTCTTCCGTCAAGGCGATCAAAGCACTGTTTCGACCAAAATTTCAAACCTTTCCGAAGGAACATTGGAAGGAACCGTAACGATGGAACTTTTCGATCCATTGACTGACCGTGTTTTGTCGCAAATAACTCTTCCGAATCAAAAGCAAGCATTTTTGCTCTCGAAAGGAGAATCTTCAAGCGTTGCATGGACTTTCGAAGTGCCTGCCGATATTGATTTGCTGGGTGTTCGAATTGTCGCCGACAGCAAATTGTTCAGTGACGGCGAACAGCATGCGTTGGTAGTTTTACCCAATCGGATGCTTGTTACCGAGAGCCTGCCCATGGATGTTAATGGCAATCAAACGAACGTTTTCTCGATGGATCGCTTGGTTCATCCACAATCGTCAACGTTGCAAAATTATCGACTCTCGCTTGAATTTGCATCAAATCCGGCCTGGTATGCCGTTCAGGCATTACCTGTTTTGAGTGCACCGGACAATGACAATGCCGTTTCGTGGTTTGCTTCTTATTATGCTAACGCCCTCGGAAGTCATATTTCGAAGACTTTTCCGAAAGTCGCGGCAATGATCGATGCCTGGAAAATGCAAGGAGGCGATAGTGAGACATTGCTATCGAATCTCGAAAAGAATGAGGAACTCAAAAATGTATTGATCGAAGAAACACCGTGGGTGCTCGAAGCCAAAAATGAAACGGAACAAAAACAACGTTTGTCGCTGCTTTTCGATTTGAATCGGAATCAAAATCTTACCCGGACAGCCATTGATAAATTGCAGGAACTGCAAACCGATGAAGGCGGTTGGAGTTGGATCAAAGGGTTTTATCCGAGCCGAAGCATTACGCAATACGTGCTTTACGGATTGGGTCGCCTCGACGAGTTGATCGCTAACGAGGCTGATACGGCTATTGCTGTTATGAGTGAAAAGGCAGTGAATTATATAGATGCGCAAGCATTGCGTAGTTTTGAGCAGTTGAAGAAAAATAATAAAAACTGGAGGTCTGTAACGGCTATTCCCTCCCTCGATTTGGAGTATATGTTTGTTCGATCGATGTACAGCCAATACAAGCTGTCGCCCGAATCAAAATCGATGATCGATTTTTACACCTCTATATTGATTAAAAACTGGACAAATTTCGATTTGTATCAACGTTCGCTTATTGCAGTAATCATGCAGCGAAATGGAAATAGCGATTTGACTTCGGCTATTTTGAAATCGTTTCGCGAACATGCAACAATAGATCCCGAAAAGGGAATGTTTTGGGCAAACAATCGATCGCACGTCTTTCTATCGCAATCGGCACTTTCGGTACATACGTTTATTATGGACGCTTTCAGAATTGGTGGCTCGAAAGCCGACGAAATGGATTTAATGAAAAAATGGCTGCTCAAGCAAAAACAAACCCAACTCTGGGAATCGACTCAATCCACGCTTGATGCCGTTTATGCTCTTTTGAGTACCGGCACGGATTGGTTCTCGGCTGAAAATGAAGTGCAACTAACGATCGGCAAAACAGTAATTGAGCCGCAGCAAGAAGAATTGGGTACAGGATATTTCAAAACGACGTGGAGTGGGAAAGAGATCGATCCCGATATGGGAAGCGTGAAGATTGAGAACAAGGGTAAAGCTCCGGCTTGGGGTGCTCTTTATTGGCAATATTTCGAAGAAACGGATAAAATTTCGAAAACCGATGCGGGCCTTGATGTCGAGAAAAAACTTTTCATGGAAAAAATCGATGCTTCGGGCAAACAACTCATTCCACTTGATAGTGACTGTACTTTGAAAGTAGGAGATAAAATAGTCGTTCGACTAACTGTCCGCAGCGATCGCGATTTTGAATTTGTTCACCTCAAAGATATGAGAGCTGCCTGTTTAGAGCCGATAGAGCAATTTTCGGGAGTTCGTTGGCAGGACAGATTGATTTATTATCAGACCTCGAAAGATGCATCTACCAATTTTTATTTCGATGTCGTGCCACGCGGCACTTACGTATTGGAATATCCGGTATATGTCAATCGAGTGGGAAACTATTCGAACGGCATTACCACAATTCGGTGCATGTATGCTCCCGAATTTGCCTCGCATACAAGTGGCATACGAATTAATGTTAAAGAGTGAACAACGTCTAAACTTTTCCTCTACTTTTGTGTCATCAGATAGAAATAAATCAATTTAAAACCAATCCATAATGAAAAAAGTAAGTTTTCTTTTACTATGTTGCTTAATGCTGGGCGGAGTAGCTTTTGCACAATCGAAGCCGGCGGCTCAGTTTGCCAGAACGGAACATAACTTCGGTTCGGTTCGCGAATCGTTAGGTGCTGTTACTACTGAGTTCGAATTTACCAATATCGGCGATGCGCCTCTCATTATTCAACGTGTAGCTGCGTCTTGTGGTTGCACCACGCCGGGATATAGCCGTGAACCGATTTTGCCGGGCAAAAAAGGGAAAATCACTGCTCGTTATTCTACTACGGGGCGTCCGGGAAATTTCAACAAAACAATTACCGTTTACACCAATGTTCCCGATACAACTTATGTATTAACCATTAAAGGCAATGTGATTCCCGACAAAAAATAAATATCGCTGCAATATTTGCAGAACGAAACCGAATGGAATATCTTTGTAGAAAAGATTTCAGTCGGTTTTTTTATTTTAAATTTTAAGAGATGAAACATCCCGAAGACGACCCTCAATATCAAGGCTTGAAGGTGAATAAGGGTATTCCTCAGCCACCCAGCGTTAATCCGCAACTTAAAAAACGATCACGACGCCAATACACGGTGGATGAATATGTCGATGGCATTTTATCGGGTAATATTCCTATGCTCAGCCAGGCCGTAACGCTGGTGGAGAGTGCCAATCCCGAACATCAGGACGTGGCGCAGGCTATTATCGAAAAATGTTTGCCTCATTCAGGCAAATCTATTCGTGTCGGGATAACGGGGGTTCCCGGAGCCGGTAAAAGTACTTCTATCGATGCTTTTGGCATGTATCTGATCAAGCAGGGCCATAAACTTGCCGTGCTTGCTATCGATCCTTCAAGCGAACGTTCGAAAGGAAGCATTTTGGGCGATAAAACACGTATGGAAAAACTTGCCGTCGAGAAAAATGCTTTTATTCGGCCTTCACCTTCAGCCGGATCGCTCGGCGGGGTTGCGCGCAAAACGCGTGAGACAATTATTCTTTGCGAAGCTGCCGGTTTCAATTACGTTTTTGTGGAAACGGTGGGAGTGGGACAGTCTGAAACGGCTGTTCATTCGATGGTGGATTTCTTCCTGCTTATCCAATTGGCCGGAACCGGCGACGAATTGCAAGGAATTAAACGTGGAATTATGGAAATGGCCGACGGGATTGTCATAAACAAAGCCGATGGAGACAATATCGAAAAGGCAAAGATGGCGCAGCGACATTTCAAAAATGCGTTGCACCTTTATCCCTTACCCGAATCGGGATGGACGCCCGAAGTTCATACCTATTCAGGTTATTATGGAATCGGAATAGAAGAAGTTTGGGATATGATTCATCGGTACATCGATTTTGTGAAACAAAACGGCTATTTTGAACGCCGACGCAACGAACAATCGAAATATTGGATGTATGAAACTATCAATGAACGGCTGAAAAACGATTTTTATCGCGATGAAGAAATTGAAAAACTCTTGCCCCGGTTGGAAGAAGAAGTGCTTTCGGCTCGAAAAAGTTCTTTCGTAGCAGCCAATCAGGCTTTGCAACAGTATTATCATCGTCGCAATAAAATTTGATGGCGACAGGTTGTCCGAATTGTAATTTGTTTTATCTTTGCAAAAACTTTCAGGAGGCGCATTCTTCTAACGGTCAGGAATCCTGCTTCTCACGCAGGCAATAGCGGTTCGATTCCGCTATGCGCTACGCTTCATTCAAAGTTTATTCCTCCTCGTCCGATTCTTCCATGTTATGGAAAACGTTTTGAACGTCATCATCCTCTTCGAATTTTTCGATCAGTTTTTCGATTTGCGCCCGCTGCTCGGCATTCAGTGATTTTGTGTCATGTGGAATGCGTTCAAATTCGGCCGAATGAATTTCGAATCCGTTCGACTCGAGATAGGACTGAATATCGGCATACGATTTGAAATCGCCATACAATACAATCTCGTCTTCATCGGTTTCAACCTCGTCCACGCCATAGTCAATGAGTTCCAGTTCGAGATCTTCGAGCGAAACGCCATCTTTGGGCGCAATTCGGAAAACACATTTATGGTCGAAAAGAAATTCCAAACTCCCCGAAGTTCCCAAAGAGCCCCCATGTTTGTTGAAATAGCTGCGGATATTGGCCACTGTTCGCGTTGGATTGTCGGTTGCAGTTTCGATGACGATAGCGATGCCGTAGGGCCCATAGCCTTCGTAAACTACCTCCTTGTAGTCCGTGTAATCTTTGTCGGTCGCTTTTTTGATAGCTCTTTCCACGTTTTCTTTGGGCATGTTTTCCTTCTTTGCCTGTTGCACCAGCACGCGAAGACGCGGATTGGTATCGGGATCGGGTCCGCCTTCCTTGGCAGCAATAGTGATTTCCTTTCCCAATTTTGTGAATGTGCGGGCCATATTGCCCCAACGTTTCAGCTTTCTTGCTTTGCGGTATTCAAATGCTCTTCCCATATATATCCTCCTGTTTTCTCGTAGTGAGAAGCGTTGATGCCGCTTGGTGACGGCTTGAATTATTTTAATGTTTTAACACAATGTTTTTTCGTCAGAAAATAGAGTCAAATTTCGGCGTTTTGTTCACTTGACCCTTACTGTCAGGAATTATCTGAGCACTGCGCCCAATTCTTTTTCCAGACTTTGCCGAATTTTTTGCATCACCGTGTCGATTTGTTTTTCGTTCAACGTTTTTTCTTCGTCCTGTAAAACAAAATTTACGGCATACGATTTTTTATCTTCGGGTAGATTCTTCCCTTCATATACGTCGAAAAGCGTGATTTCCTTTAGCAGTTTCTTTTCCGATTTGCGAGCTATCTGTTCGATTTCGGCAAATGTCGTTTTTTTGTCAACGAGCAATGCCAAGTCGCGGCTCACAGCGGGGAATTTGGAAATTTCTGTAAATTCTACCGAATTTTTCCCTATCGCTTTGAGAATTACGTCCCAATTTAATTCAGCGAAATAAACATCGGTGTCGATATCGAAGGAACGACAAATCGATTTGGAAACAATTCCCATTTGTCCCAAACTTTTATTGCGAAGATCGATTTTCAATCCGGCCGCAAAGATAGGAGATTGGAATGTTTCGAATTTTACTTGTTGATAAATGCCCAATCTTTTCAGTACGTTTTCGACATAAGCTTTTAACTCGAAAATCGAGCTTTCCGATTCGGGCGCAGCCCAATTTTTGCGGGTACGCTTGCCACATAGCCACAATCCGAAATGTGTTTCTTCGGAATATTCGGCAAGAATTTTATCGGGATTCTTTTGTGATGCGTCGAAAAAGTAGCAATTTCCAAACTCATAGAAACGCAAATCTCCATTTTTTCGATTTCGATTATACGCAATACTCTCCAGTCCTCCATAAAGCAACGTTTGACGCATAACGCCGAGATCGTTGCTTAGCGGATTGATCAGTGCAACGCAATTGGCGGACGAAAATGCTTCATTATTTTCGTAGTAAGCTTTTTTTGTGAGCGAATTGTTCATAATTTCGAAAAATCCGTTTGCCGTCAGTTGTTCCGAAATGAGTGTTTGTAAACGATGTTTGCGGTCGGTAGCCGTTTGATATGAAAGACTCGAACGGAGCGAATCGTCAATCTCGACATTGTTATATCCGTAAATGCGCAATATATCTTCGATTACGTCCACGTCCCGCAAAACGTCCACACGATAAGTCGGGATTCGGAGGGTGAGTTTATCTTCCGATTCCTCTTCGATTTCTATTTCCAGACTTTCGAGAATGCTGCGAACAACTGCTTTCGAAATTTCTTTTCCTACCAGAGAATTCAGTTTATTATAAGTCAATTCGACACGTGGCTTTTCGATGGGTTGTGGATAAATATCGCGAATTTCGCCTTCGATTTCGCCATCGGCAAGTTCTTTTACGAGCATGGCCGCCCGTTTGAGCACATAAACCGTGTTATTGGGATCGGCTCCGCGCTCGAAACGGAAGGACGAATCAGTACTCAATCCATGTCGGCGAGCAGTTTTTCGAATCCAGGTGGGATTGAAATAAGCCGATTCGAGGAATATATTTTTTGTATCGTCTGTTACTCCAGACTTCAATCCTCCAAAAACGCCTGCGATGCACATTCCTTCTTCGGAATTGCAAATCATTAAGTCGCCGGAGCTTAGTTCGTGTTCCTGACCGTCGAGTGTGACGAATTTGGTCTTGTCGGGCAGTGTGCGAACGATAACCTCGTTGCCGGTAATGGAATCGGCATCGAAAGCATGCATGGGATGCCCCGTTTCGTGAAGGATGAAGTTGGTGATGTCCACAATATTGTTGATCGGGCGAAGTCCGATAGTGCGCAATTTGTTTTTGAGCCAGTCGGGGCTTTCTTTCACGGTAACATTGCGAATGGTGAGGCCTGAATAACGAGGACAGGCCTCCATGTTTTCGACCACGACTTCGATGCCACCTTCCTTTCTATCGATTTTAAAATCGGCAACCGAAGGCTTGTTCAGTGAATAAGATTTGCCCGCTTGTTTGAGCCAGGCTGCCAAGTCGCGAGCAACGCCAAAATGCGAAACGGCATCGGAGCGGTTGGGCGTGATATCTACTTCGAGCACATAATCGCTTTCCACATGATAATATTCTTTTGCAGGCATTCCTACGGGAGCATCTTTCGGCAAAACAATGATGCCATCGTGAGAAGTGCCAATACCGATTTCGTCTTCCGCACAAATCATCCCGAACGACTCTTCGCCACGGATTTTGGAGCGTTTGATCGTAATTTCTTCGCCCCCGAAATAAAGTTTGGTGCCGATAGTAGCAACCACCACTTTTTGTCCGGCTGCAACATTAGTCGCTCCACAAACAATTCGAAGTGGTTCATCGTTGCCGATATCTACTGTTGTCAGATGGAGATGATCGGAATTGGGATGTGCGGTACAGGTGAGAACTTTTCCGATAACTAATCCTTCGAGCCCACCCTTTATGGTTTCAATTTCTTCTACACTTCCCGTTTCGAGGCCGATGGAAGTTAATGCTTCTGCTGTTTCGGCAGGAGACAAGTCGAATTGCAAATAGTCTTTGAGCCAATTGTACGAAATATTCATTGCGTGTAATCCTTGATTGATTCGGAATGATTCCGAAAAAAGCCCTCAAAATTACATAAAATTCATGGAATAAGGAAAAATGGTTGTTTCAAAATGCGATATGTATTCGGAAAGGTAGGTTGGAGGTAGAATATAAATAGTTAGAAGATGTTAACAATTTGTAGCTATTTTATATATTTTTTTGATCTGAGGATACATGGAGTTGGTATGGAGTTGGTATGGAGGAAAGTGTATGGAAAAATTCGGCACAAATAAATACTTGTTTTCATTCGATAATATTTGATAACTTAATTGGTTTTTGATGAATAAAAGGTGCATTGAGAGAGTGAAGAGAAAGAAGGATAGCGAATATCGGATTGAGAAATTGAGAGGAATCGGGCTTTTGATGAGTTTATTTCGAATTCGATGAAAAAGAAAAGAGACTGTCCCAAAAATTGGACAGCCTCTTTCGATATTTAGTGTAACGTTCGATTAATATCCTCTGATGGCTTTGATGCCGGGAAGCACTTTCCCTTCGATCATTTCGAGCAGAGCGCCGCCGCCGGTGGATACATACGAAACCTGATCGGCCAGACCGAATTTGTTGATGCAGGCCACTGAGTCGCCACCACCTACCAGCGAATAAGCACCTTTTTTAGTGGCTTCGACGATGGCGTCGGCAACGGCACGCGATCCATGATCGAAATTATCGAATTCGAATACGCCAACGGGGCCATTCCAAAGAATAGTTTTGGAGTTTTTGATCACCTCTGCGAAGATTTTTTCGGATTCGGGACCGATATCCAAACCTTCCCAACCGTCGGGAATATCGTTTACGGGAGCATAAGCCGTCTTGGCATCGTTGCTGAAGCTGTCCGCAATCTTGGCATCGGTAGCCAAAACGAGATTCACCCCTTTTTCTTTGGCAAGATCCACGATCTCGAGGGCAAGCTGGAGTTTGTCGTCTTCCACAATCGAGTTTCCGATTTTTCCGCCAAAGGCTTTTGTAAAAGTATAGGTCATGCCGCCGGCAAGGATGAGATTGTCCACTTTTTCGAGCAGTTTTTTGATGATGTCGATTTTTGAGGAAACTTTTGATCCACCCATGATGGCAGTGAAAGGACGTTGAGTGTCGTTCATCACCTTTTCGACAGCCATGATTTCGTTTTGCATGAGGTAGCCAAACAGTTTATGATCGGCATCGAAATAGTCGGCAATGAGCGCCGTTGAGGCATGCGCACGGTGAGCAGTTCCGAATGCATCATTCACATATACATCGGCATAGGACGCCAATTTTTTGGTAAATTCTTTTTGCGATTCCTTAACGGCCTTTTTTGCAGCTGCGATTTCTTCTTCGGTAGCCGTTTCGGGCAATCCAACCGGCTTGCCTTCCTCTTCGGCATAGAAGCGAAGATTTTCGAGCATCAAAGCCTGACCCGGTTTCAGTGCCGCAGCTTTGGCCGCAGCCTCGTCACTCATGCAATCGTTTGCAAAGTCCACATCCACTCCCAATAATTCGGAGACACGTGGAAGAACGTGTCGAAGTGAATATTTTGCAGTGGGACCTTTGGGACGGCCGAGATGAGAACCTATAATCACGCTGCCTCCATCCTGCAAAATTTTTTTCAGAGTAGGCATCGCTGCGCGAATACGTGTATCGTCGGTAATGTTGAAATTCTCGTCCAGTGGAACATTGAAGTCCACACGAACAAATGCCTTTTTACCGGCGAAATTGAAAGAGTCCATAGTTTGCATAATGCTTGTGTTTTATATTTGTGAGTAAATTGTTACCTAAAAACAAACGTCGATTCGAAACTTATTTTACGCCACAAAGATACTAAAATGTTGTCATTCATTCGATCAATTTTTTCTCTTTTTTCATTCACCTTGAATAGAATAGAGAGATGAAAATTAGACAACATATAATCATATTGATCGTAAAATATGCAGAATGAAGAAAAAAATGCCTTTCGAAAAAATAAACCATAACAATTTGAAAACCCATCGATCGATTGTTTTACTCAAACCTTTTTTGTACTTTTGTACCGATTAATCAGGCATAAACGAATGCCTTCCATCATTCGATAATTTTTACATTTTCAGCATAAACAATGTTCGATAAACCTCTTCACCTTGTCCTGGAAGACGGGACAACCTTCGAAGGAAAGTCATTTGGTTACGAACGCCCCGTTGCCGGCGAAGTTGTTTTCAGCACAGGCATGGTGGGCTACGTCGAAAGCCTTTCCGATCCATCGTATCTCGGTCAGATTTTGACGCTTACCTATCCGCTTATCGGTAATTACGGCGTACCTGACGATGTTTCCCAAAACGGTATTTCTACATTTTACGAATCGGAAAAAATACAGGCTTCCGGCCTTATTGTTTCCGATTTTTCGTTTGAATACAGTCATTGGAATGCAGCAAAAAGTTTGCACGAATGGCTTGTCGAAAACAAAGTCCCTGCCGTTTACGGCATCGATACGCGCGAGTTGACCAAACTTGTTCGCGAAAAGGGAACGATGCTCGGCAAATTGGTTTTCCCCGACGAAGAAGATATTCCGTTTGTTAATCCCGATGATGAAAATCAGGTAGCCAAAGCGTCCTGCAAAGAGGTGATTACTTACGGCAATGGCAGCCATAAAGTCGTTTTGGTGGATTGTGGCGTCAAAAACAACATTATTCGCTGTCTGCTCAAACGTGATACGACGGTGGTTCGAGTGCCTTGGGATTACGATTTCAATCAGATGGAATACGACGGTTTGTTTATTTCCAACGGACCGGGCGATCCGACTTATTGCAAACCGACCATCGAAAACATTCGCAAAGCAATGGCTGCCGACAAACCGATTTTCGGTATCTGCATGGGCAATCAGTTGCTTTCGCTGGCAAGCGGTGCGAGCATTTACAAACTGAAATACGGTCACAGAAGCAGTAATCAGCCTGTGCAATTGATGGGGACGCAGCGGGCATTCGTTACTTCGCAAAATCATGGTTTTGCGGTGGATAGCAAGACGCTTTCTCCCGATTGGGAGCCGCTCTTCGTCAATATGAACGACGGTACGAACGAAGGCGTTCGGCATAAGACAAAGCCCTGGTTTTCGTCGCAGTTTCACCCCGAAGCTGCCGCCGGTCCAACCGATACCGAATTTTTGTTCGACGTGTTTATGCGGACACTCGACGAAAAAAATCCTTCGATTCCCCGATTGATTGAGGAAGAACTCGATGCCAAACTGGTGGTAAAACATCCGGCTCCGGATTTTGAAAAGGGACAAATCAAAAAAGTACTCGTACTCGGTTCGGGAGCGCTCAAAATAGGGGAGGCCGGAGAATTCGACTATTCCGGTTCGCAGGCACTGAAGGCATTGAAAGAAGAATCGGTAGAAACGATTCTCATCAACCCGAATATCGCAACGGTGCAGACCTCCGAAGGCATTGCCGATAAAGTATATTTCTTGCCGGTTACGCCGTTTTTTGTGGAGCGCGTAATCGAAAAGGAACGCCCCGATGGCATTTTCCTGTCGTTTGGCGGGCAAACGGCACTCAATTGCGGCGTTGCTCTTTTCCGCAACAAGGTGCTCGAAAAATATAACGTGCGGGTGTTGGGAACCCCTGTTCAATCCATCATCGATACGGAAGATCGTGAAATTTTCAACCAAAAGCTTTCGGAAATCGGTGTAAAATACATTAAAAGTGAGGCGGTTACCAATCTCGATGATGCTTTGCACGCCGCCAACCGATTGGGTTATCCTGTCATCGTGCGGGCTGCCTATGCGCTGGGCGGATTGGGAAGCGGCTTTTGCGATAATGATGAAGAACTGAAAATGCTTGTGGCGAAGGCATTTAATTTTTCGCCACAGGTTTTAATCGAAAAATCGCTCAAAGGCTGGAAAGAAATTGAATATGAAGTGGTTCGCGACCGCTACGACAATTGCATTACGGTTTGCAACATGGAAAATTTCGACCCGCTGGGCATTCACACCGGCGAAAGCATTGTTGTTGCACCCTCGCAGACGCTATCGAACAGCGAATACTTCAAGCTTCGCGAATTATCCATCCGCATCATTCGCCACATCGGAATCATTGGCGAGTGCAATGTGCAGTATGCTTTCGATCCTGCATCGGAAGATTATCGGGTGATAGAAGTGAATGCCCGTCTCAGCCGTTCGTCGGCACTCGCTTCCAAGGCAACCGGATATCCGTTGGCTTTTGTGGCAGCCAAATTGGGCTTGGGTTACGGGCTTCCCGAACTGAAAAATTCGGTTACGAAAGTTACGTCTGCCTTTTTTGAACCGGCTCTCGATTATATTGTCTGCAAAATTCCACGTTGGGATTTGGCAAAATTTCACGGCGTTTCGCGTGAATTGGGCAGCAGCATGAAATCCGTAGGTGAAATCATGTCCATCGGGCGCACTTTCGAAGAAGTGTTCCAGAAAGGATTGCGCATGATTCAGCAGGGAATGCATGGTTTTGTAGGCAACAAAGATTTGTTTACCGACGAGTTGGACAAGGAATTGAGTGCTCCCACCGATAAGCGCGTTTTCTACCTTTCGCAGGCTTTGCAGCAGGATTATTCGGTGGACAAACTGTATGAGTTGACCAAAATCGACAAATGGTTTCTTTACAAACTGAAATATATCGTAGAGATTGCCCGTGAAGTGGAGCAATACAATACGCTGGAAGAATTTCCGACGGAATTGTTCCGAGAAGCAAAACTGAGAGGATTTTCCGATCATCAAATCGAAAAACTGATTTTCAAAAAATCGCTTTCGGATGATACGGTACGCAACAACCGCATCGGTAGAGGCATCAAACCGGTTGTCAAACAAATTGATACATTGTCGGCAGAATATCCGGCCCAAACCAATTATCTGTATCTTACCTACAATGGTACGGCAAACGATGTCCGGTATCTGGGCGACCATCGCTCGGTTATCGTGCTGGGTTCCGGCGCTTACCGAATCGGTTCGTCCGTCGAATTCGACTGGTGCTCGGTGAATGCTCTGAACACGATTCGCAAGGAAGGTTATCGTTCGGTGATGATCAATTACAATCCCGAAACGGTTTCCACCGATTATGACATGTGCGACCGTCTGTACTTCGACGAACTGAGTTATGAACGCGTTCGCGATATTATCGAACTCGAAAATCCGAAAGGCATTATCGTGTCGGTTGGAGGACAAATCCCGAATAATCTTGCCGTTCGTTTGGATAAGGCAGGTGTCCCCATTCTGGGCACTTCGGCCGATTCCATCGATAATGCGGAAGATCGCCACCGATTCTCGGCCATGCTCGACCGATTGGGTATTGATCAGCCTCGCTGGCGAGAAGTAACTACTTTTGAAGATATCCGCGAATTTGTGGATGAAGTTGGATTCCCGTTGCTGGTTCGACCTTCGTATGTCCTTTCGGGTGCGGCCATGAATGTTTGTTCCAACAACGAAGAACTGGAACGTTTTCTTACGATGGCTGCCGAAGTTTCGAAGGAACATCCTGTGGTCGTTTCCGAATTTATCGAACATGCCAAGGAGATAGAAATCGATGCGGTAGCACAAAATGGCGATCTGGTGGTATATGCCATTTCGGAACATGTGGAATTTGCAGGTGTTCATTCGGGTGATGCTACTATTCAGTTCCCGCCACAGAAAATATATATCGAAACGGTCAGACGAATCAAGCACATTGCCCGACAGATTGCAAAAGAGTTGAAAATATCAGGCCCGTTCAATATCCAGTTTTTGGCGAAAGACAACGATATCAAGGTGATAGAATGCAATTTGCGAGCTTCGCGTTCGTTCCCGTTTGTTTCGAAGGTTTTGAAAATCAATTTTGTCGAACTTGCAACGCAAGTGATGCTGGGATTGGAAGTGAAAAAACCCGAAAAATCGGCATTCGATCTCGATTATGTGGGAATCAAAGCTTCGCAGTTCTCGTTCAATCGTTTGCAGAAAGCCGATCCGGTGCTTGGTGTAGATATGGCATCAACCGGCGAAGTAGGCTGCATCGGCTCCAATTTTGACGATGCACTGCTTACGGCAATGCTTTCGGTGGGTTACCGCATTCCCGAGAAGAACATCATGGTTTCTTCGGGGGGAACGAAGTCGAAAGTGGCTCTTCTCGATGCTTGCCGTCTGTTGGCGAAAAACGGATATCATCTTTACGCAACGGGTGGAACGCAGAAGTTCCTTGCCGACAATGGCGTAGAGAGCACTTATGTGGCTTGGCCTGACGATAAGGATGCCGATCTGAATGTGACGGATATGATTGCTCAAAAGAAATTTGATTTGATCATCAACATCCCAAAGAACCTGACGGAACGAGAATTGACGAATGGATATAAAATTCGTCGCGGTGCGATCGATTTCAACATTCCGCTTATCACCAACGACCGGTTGGCAAGTGCATTCATCAAAGCTTTTTGCAAGATGAAGGAAGGCGATATCCAAATCAAGCACTGGGGAGAATACAAGTAAAGGTTGTTATTGTGCGAAAAAGCAGATTTAGTTCCGGTTAAAAATTGACACCTCCCGAAGAGGTGTCAATTTTTTGCTTACCTTTTGAAAATATATCGCACGCTTGGGAGTAAGCTTTTTCCACGTCGGTTACTCGATTTTCACACAACGTGCAATCTCGAGGAAGTCAGTAAGCTTTTCTTCGAGTTCTTTCATCGAATGCAGAACGATTCGTGCTCCCGATTTTTTCAACATTTCGTCCGAAAGAGGCCCCGTGTTGACATCGATAGTGAAAATTCCGGCTTTTGTAGCTGCTTCGGTTCCGAGCGGTGCATTCTCAATTACAATTGCCTGATTTGGTTTTAAGTTTCCCGCTTTTTCGAGTCCCATCAAAAACGGTTCCGGATGAGGCTTCCCGTTTTTCACGTCGAAAGCCGTTACCATTGTGTCGGGAGAAAAAATTCCCGGGAAATTATCGTTCAGTTTGTCGATGAGCGATGGTTGCCCCGAACCGGTTACAAGCACCGGCGTCAGTCCCTTACGCTTCACGAGTTCGAGCACTTCCTTAGCTCCCGGCATAGTTTTCCCTTCGTTATATCGGGTAAAGAGTTCGGTTTTACGGGCATAAATTTTCTCGATTTCCTCTTTTGAAGCTTTTCGTCCCAATTCGCGTTGGAAAAGAATGTTAATAGTCGATTCGCCCGTACGTCCTTCGTGTAAATAGAATTCTTCCGGCGAATTATTGATTCCTATTTCATCCATTGTTTGTTTCCACGATTTGGCATGTGCCGGCATGGAATCGTACAATACTCCGTCCATATCGAAGAGGACGGCTTTCAAATCAAAACGAGTGTAATTATGTTCACGAAGATAGGTTTCGAAAATCGAAATTGCTTCTTGTCGATTGATCATTATTGTGAGTAAAAATATAAAAAACAACCCGTCAGACCGCTTTTCAACAGAATGACGGGCATGTTATTGAATCTTGAATTTATAATTTGGCTTTGATGGCCGCTGTTTCTTGTTCGTAGCCCGGTTTTTCGAGCAGGGCAAACATATTCTTTTTGTATGCTTCCACTCCCGGTTGATTAAATGGATTGACGCCGAGTAGATAACCACTTATTCCACATGCTTTTTCGAAGAAATAAATGAGCTGGCCGATTGATTCTTCATCCAGTCGGGGGATTTCGATCAGCAAATTGGGAACGCCACCATCTACGTGTGCAATGCGTGTACCCAATTCAGCCATTTTGTTGACTTCGTCCACACGTTTTCCACTCAGATAATTCAGCCCGTCAAGATCTTCCTTATCCGAAGGTATTTCGAGCTTTTTATCGGGTTGTGCGATGGAAATAACCGTTTCGAAAATAGTACGTTCACCTTCCTGAATCCATTGTCCCATCGAATGCAAATCGGTAGTGAAATCAACCGCTGCCGGAAAAATTCCTTTATGATCTTTTCCTTCGCTTTCGCCATAAAGTTGTTTCCACCATTCGGCAAAATAGTGAAGTTTTGGATGATAATTTACCAAGATTTCGATTTTCTTTCCTCTTTTGTAAAGTTCGTTGCGAATGACTGCATAAATAGCCGACAGATTGTATTCGAATGAAATATTATCGGCTGTAGCTTTCTCCATAGCAACCGCACCGGCAACGAGTTTTCGGATATTGATGCCGGCTACCGCAATCGGCAAAAGCCCGACCGGCGTGAGAACGGAATAACGACCGCCTACATCGTCGGGAATGACGAAGGTTTTGTACCCTTCTTTCGAAGCAAGCGTGCGAAGAGCTCCTTTAGTTGCATCGGTAATAGCTACAATGCGTTGGCGAGCTTCGCCCTTACCCACTTTTTCTTCGAGTAATTCCTTCAAAATGCGGAAAGCAAGTGCCGGTTCGGTAGTAGTTCCCGATTTGGAAATATTGATGATCCCAAAACTTTTGTTTTTCAGATATTCTTTCAGTTCGAACAGATAATCTTCGCTGATATTGTTACCGGCATACATGATGACAGGACTTTTGCGGTCTTGCTGAAGCCAGTCGAAAGCATTCGAAAGCGAATCGATTACTGCGCGTGCGCCTAAATAACTTCCGCCAATACCGACTATCACTACCACATCACATCGTGTGCGGAGGTTGACAGCAGCATCTTCTATTTCTTTAATGGCATCTTCGGTTATGGATGAAGGAAGATTGACCCATCCCAAAAAATCGTTGCCCGGACGAGAACCATCGTGCAGAGCCCGGTTGCATGCGAGCGCATTCGTTCCCTGTTTCAAGATTTCATCTTCGGTAACGAACTTGTACACATGTTGGATGTTCATTTTGAGCTTTTCCATTGAATAATTGAGTTTATTTAGTTTAAAATGTTTCGATCAATTTCTGAATACCGGCTTTGGGTGGAAGTTTATCGTACAAAATTTGATATACGGTGTTGACAATGGGAATATCAATTTTGAAACGCTGATTCATCTCCATAATGCATTTTGCACCATAATATCCTTCGGCAATCATTTCCATTTCGAGTTGAGCCGTTTTCACCGAGTATCCTTTGCCAATCATTGTACCGAGCGTTCTATTTCGGCTGAATTGCGAATAGCCGGTTACGAGCATGTCGCCCAGGTAATGCTGTTCGCAAATATTTCGTTCCATCGGAGCGACGCTACTCAAAAAACGCTCCATTTCTTTGGCGCAATTCGTCATCAAAACGGCCTGAAAATTATCGCCATACTGAAGTCCTTGACATATTCCGGCCGCAATTGCATAAATATTTTTGAGAACCGATGCCATTTCGATGCCAACCACATCGTTCGAAACCCGTGTATGCATGATTCTCGAATTGATAGCCTCGGCGAGCATGGTTGCTTTTTCGGTATCGATACAAGCAGAAGTGAGGAAGGATAGACGTTCGAGCGCAATTTCTTCGGCATGACAAGGGCCCGAGAGCACTCCGATATTTTCGAGAGGAATTCGGAAGTTATAGGCGAGATATTCGCTGATGACCATGTTGTCGTTGGGGACTATTCCCTTGATGGCCGATATCACGAATTTTCCTTTGAAAGCGCTATTCCAAATTCTTTTCAGATATTGTTTTACGTAAGGAGAAGGGAATGCAAGAATAATCGTATCCGAATCTTTGATGGCTCTTTCGATGCTGGAGTAAAAAGTAATTTGAGCCAGATTGAATTTCAGATTTGTGAGATAATCGGGATTGTGCCCTAACTTGTAAAATCCTTCGATCTGTTCCGTACGTCGAATATACCAATGTAGATGGTCGTTGTTCATCAGTACAATTTTGGCGAGAGCCGTACCCCATGTACCACCTCCCAAAACACAGATTTTTCCGAGTGAATCCATTTTGTATGTTTAAAATTCAGGCATGATCGTCAGGCAAGAGTTGAAGCACTTTCTATCCAGCTTTTAACCTCTTCGAGCGATGGATTGTTCAATTCGAGTTTGTATTTTTTATTCAATTCGCACAGTTCCTGATGTATTTTATTCGGATTAGCCCCTTTTAAGGCAGCAACTTCGTTGTATCCGGCTCTTTGTAAAGGAGAAATCCATACTTCCGGAATGCCGAGTTCCGTATATTTATGAGCGTTGTCTTTTTTTACCGTTTTTTCCGGGCGCATTTGAGGAAACAAGAGAACTTCCTGAATAGTCGTTTGCCCAGTAAGAAGCATCGTGAGGCGATCCATTCCTATTCCCATTCCTGCTGTAGGCGGCATGCCATATTCGAGTGCACGCAGAAAATCCTGATCGATGTACATGGCTTCGTCGTCACCTTTTTCAGAAAGGCGAAGCTGTTCCTCAAAGCGTTCGCGTTGATCGATCGGATCGTTTAATTCTGAATAGGCGTTTGCGAGCTCTTTCCCGTTGACTATCAATTCGAATCTTTCGGTAAGCTGTGGATTGTTGCGATGGCGTTTTGTCAAAGGCGACATTTCGATTGGATAATCCATCACAAAAGTGGGCTGAATGAAATGCCCTTCGCACTTTTCTCCAAATATCTCGTCGATGAGTTTTCCTTTTCCCATTGTCGGATTGTGTTCGATTCCCAATTTGTTGCACACATCTCGAAGCTCATCTTCATTCATCCCGGCAATATCAAATCCGGTAAATTCCTTAATGGCATCGAGCATAGTGATTCGCTTGTAGGGCGCTTTGAAATCAATTTCGTTTTCACCTACTTTCACTTTTGTGGTTCCGAGCACTTGCAGGGCAGTATGCTCGAGCATTTGCTCGGTGAATTCCATCATCCAATTGTAATCTTTATAGGAAACATAGATTTCGAGCACGGTGAATTCGGGATTGTGAGTGCGATCCATACCTTCATTACGAAAATCGCGCGAAAATTCGTAAACGCCCTCAAATCCTCCAACGATCAGACGTTTGAGATATAATTCATTCGCAATTCGCAGATACAAATCGATATCGAGGGCATTGTGGTGTGTGATGAATGGACGAGCGGCAGCCCCGCCGGGAATGCTTTGCAAAACAGGAGTATCTACTTCGAGATAACCATGCCGATTAAAAAACTCGCGCATGGCATCGAATATTTTCGTGCGTTTCACAAAAATATCTTTCACGCCTTCGTTCACCAATAAGTCCACATATCGTTGACGATATCGCAGTTCGGGATCATTAAACTTGTCGTAAGCCACGCCGTCTTTCACTTTGACGATAGGCAGAGGACGAAGTGATTTGGATAATACGGTTAAGCTTTGCGCATGCACCGAAATTTCACCGGTTTGCGTCCGGAAAACAAATCCGGTGATGCCGATGAAATCGCCGATATCGAGCAATTTTTTGAAAACAATATTGTAAAGATCTTTATTTTCTTCAGGACAAATATCGTCGCGTGTGATATATACTTGAATGCGTCCTTTCGAATCCATCAATTCGATAAATGATGCCTTGCCCATGATGCGTCGGCTCATAATGCGACCGGCTATACTTACCTGTCGTTTTTCACCGCTATCATCGAATTGATCTTTTATGTCAGTAGAATAGGCATTGACTTCATATAAAGGTGCAGGATAGGGCTCTATCCCGAATTGACGCAACTCGTTAAGGCTTTGCCTGCGTATAATTTCCTGTTCGCTTAAATCTAATAATTGCATTTCGTCTATCTTCTTTTTGCAGATTTCCCATAAAAGTCCACAAAAATACAAAATTGTTGGCATTCTTTTGGTTTTATGTATCTTTTTTCCTTTCTTTAAAAGTGGAATTTTTTGTTTTTCAGATTCTTGATGCCGAAGTGAATAGATTTGATGGTCATCAGAAAAAATATTAAAGAATTATTTCTTTAATGAAAGAAAAATTATACATTTGTGCAGTTATCTTATGCCATTTGGAATTTTGATTCTCGATTTTTTGAGTGAATTATGAGTAAAAAATGGCATTTTGATATATATGCCGGCATTCGAACGACAATTCATTCCGGATATACCGTTAAATTGATCCTAATTTGGAATTTTGACAAAGATTTGTTTTAACCGGTACCTAAAATGACTTTGCAACAGTTGAGTAACATAGTGAAAGGCAATATCCTCCATGATCCGGTCAAATCAGTGGATTATCGATATGCTTTTGCATCGGATTTGATGAGTGATGTCCTTCGTTTCCATATGGACGATGCCGTTCTCATTACCGGCTTATCAACCATCCAAACGGTTCGCACCGCCGAAATGTCAAACCTGCCGTGCATAGTCGTTGCGCGTGGAAAACAAATCAGCAACGAAATGATAGCACTCGCATCCGAAAATCATATTGCCCTTGTTTCGTCACCCCTGACGGTATTCGAAATTTCGGGCAAATTATATATGAACGGCATCAAACCGGTATATTGAATGGAGGTGCAGTACGAAATACAAGGAGGAGATTTCAGCACGGCCGGACAGGCAAGTTCTGAAATTAAGAAATTGCTGAAACAATTCAACATCGATCCACAAATTGTCCGGCGAATCGCAATTGCATTGTTCGAAGCCGAAGTGAATGTGGTGGCACATGCCTATAAAGGGATTATGAAAGCTGATATCGAACCCGAGAGTATTCGTGTGATCGTTGAAGATGAAGGTCCCGGTATCGAGGACATCGAAAAAGCTATGGAAGAAGGTTTCTCGACGGCATCGGAAGCGGTTCGTCAGATGGGATTTGGCGCAGGAATGGGATTGCCCAATATCAAAAAAAATGTTGACGAAATGATTCTGACTTCCGTTCCGGGAAGAGGAACCTGTTTGAAAATGAAAGTTCTTTTCTGATACCCAAAAAAGTGCAGCAATGAAGCAGTACACATACAGTCATGCAATTCAGATCGATACCGATAAGTGCATCGGTTGCTCTCATTGCATGCGGGTTTGTCCTACCGAGGCAATTCGCATTGACGGTGGACATGCCCGCATTCAATCGGTTCGATGCGTTGATTGTGGTGAATGCTTCAGAGTTTGCCCGCAACGGGCAATTTATGTAAAGGACGATGGTCTTGCGTCGGTCAAAAGTAGCGGTTACCGAATCGCTCTTGTACCTTCGATTTTTATCGGACAATTTCCTTCCAATTATTCTGCCACGCGAATTCTTGAGGCTGTCAGACAAATTGGATTTGACGATGTTTTCGAAGTTGAACAAGCTGTGGATATGATAAAAAGTGAATACCGTCATTTGGAAAATGAAATCGACCAACGGCCGGCAATTACTTCATTTTGTCCCGCCGTTGTCCGGTTGATACAAGTGCTCTATCCTTCGCTCACCGATCAAATCATTCGATTGAAAGCGCCTCACGACATTGCGGCTCTTTACCTGAGAAAATCTAAAGAACGACAAGGCATTCGGCCATCCGAAATTTATATTTATTACATCACGCCATGTGCGGCAAAAATTGTGGCTGCCCGTGATCCTGTTGCCGAAAAAGAATCGCCAATCGACGGGACTATCGATATGAAAATCATCTACAATCTGGTGTCGAAAATAATTCGGGAAGATAAAAGTTCGGGATTGCACAAATCGTATGCAACCATGAGTCCGGATTCGGTATGCTGGTCGTTATCGGGAACCGAAAAAAAATACTTTTCAGGAAGAAGTTTGGCTATCGACGGAATGAACAATGTCATCGAATTTCTCGATAAACTCGAATCGGGTCAGTTGACACATATCGATTTTTTGGAAATGCGTGCTTGTGATCAGGGTTGTGCCGGTGGCATCCTTTGTCCCTGTAACCGATTTCTTGCGGTGGAACGACTCGAACAACGTCAGAAAAAATTGGAAAAATTGAAACTCCAAAATGAAGGAAAAGTAACGAATATGCTGTTTGAATTTTCGGAGGAATTGCATCGGGAGCTGCAAATCGATGCGGTTGAACCACGCGAAGGACTGCAACTCGACGAGGATATGGGGAAAGCCCTTCAGAAAATAAAGCATATCAAAAAGCTGATGACATTTTTGCCCGGTTTCGATTGCGGCGCGTGCGGAGCGCCCAGCTGTAGGGCGCTGGCCGAAGATATTGCCCAAGACCGAGCAAGCATTTCTTATTGTGTATTTGTGCAACGCGTGATGGAAAAAAACTATAAACTAAGTCCCGAACAATCATTTTCGGTAATCGAGAAAATTTGGGGGCAGAACCGACTTAACAAATATACCGATGAAAACGAATCTTAAAAAATTAGCAGCCGATTTGAACTTCGAGCCATTGTCTGGAATAAATTTGCCGGATCGAATACCTCAATCGGCATACGTATCGGACTTGTTGAGTGACGTCATTGGCAAGGCCCAACCGGGCATGCTTTGGATCACCTCACAAGTACACAAGAATATTGTGGCTGTTGCTTCGCTCAAAGAGTTGAGCGCCATTATAGTAGTGAACGAGCGTGAGATTGACGACGAAGTCGTGAAGCATGCCGATGAGGAAGGCGTTGTTATTCTTTCGTCTCATCTTCCTGCGTTCGAAACCGCGGGCAAGTTGTACGTCTATCTCAATCAAGCGGAATGAATCTTTACAAGGCCGATTTGCACGTTCATACCTGTCTGTCGCCTTGCGGCGATTTGGACATGAGCCCGCGCAATATTATCCAAGCAGCCATACAAAAAGGACTGGATATGATTGCGATAACGGATCACAATTCGACAAGGAACGTGAAAACCTGTCTTGAAATTGCCGAAAAAGAGAATATTTTTGTTGTTCCCGGATGTGAAATAAATACACAGGAAGAGGTGCATTGTTTGGCATATTTTCCCGATTTGGAAGCGATATCGGAATTTCAAAAATATCTCGACCGAAAGTTACCCGAAATAGAAAATGATCCTGATTTATTTGGATACCAGGTTGCAGTGGATGAGGATGATGGAATTATATTTGAAGAAAAGCGATCACTGTATTTGGGAATTCGTGATGATATAGAAAATGTGGCAAATCAAGTTCACGCGTTGGGTGGAATTTTTGTACCGGCACATATCGATCGTCTCAAAAATAGCATTTTCAGTCAGTTGGGGTTCATTCCTTTCGATTTGAAATACGACGCACTCGAAATTTCGAAGCGACATTCTGTCCCCGAATTTTTGAAAATGCATCCCGAATTGCAAAATGCGCGTATTCTTCGCAACTCCGATGCACATCAATTGGAGGATATCGGCACTCTCACCACTTTTTTTCGGATGCCCGAATTGAACTGGATTTTTTTTAAATCGGCTTTCGAAAGGAATGCTTTTGGATCTGAAATTCTCAATCGCGACTCCGAGATATGGTAGATTTATCGATGCATCTGATGGATATTGTACAAAATTCTATTCAGGCAAATGCGAAAACGATCGACATTCTGTTCGAAGAAAAAACAAAAGATCACACATTGACTTTTGTTGTGAGTGATGACGGAATAGGGATAAACAAAGAAATGCTGAAGAAAATGGATGATCCGTTTTTTACCACACGCACTACCCGAAAAGTTGGGCTCGGTGTACCTCTTTTGAAGATGACGTGCGAGCAAACGGGAGGAAGTCTCGAAGTTAAATCTGAGCCCAAAATGGGGGCATGGGTAAAAGCTGTTTATCGAACCGATCATCCCGACTGTTTGCCGCTGGGAGATATTGCAGGCACACTGGCCTTATTGCTCAAGACCAATCCGGAAATTCGATTTCGAGTGCTTTACCGATTAGATGATGACGAATTTCGATTTGACTCCGACGAACTGAAACAACTTGGAATTGACTTGGATACTGCCGAAATGTTTTTTGCACTCAAAGAATTTTTTACTGCCAATTTCGAGGAATTATTTCGAAAACGACCTTGCGGCAGTTACCTTTGTTAGATCTACAATATAATGATAATTAATATTTTAAATCAAAATATCGACATGACTGAAATCAAAACATTAGCTGACCTGAAAAAAAAACAGGAGGAAGTTAAATCGAGAATCGACTTGCGCAACAAAGCCGAAAATCCCGAAGCACGCGTGCAAGTCAAAGTTGCAATGGCAACCTGTGGCATAGCGGCCGGCGCCAAAAAAGTGATGGAATATTTTGTGGAAGAACTCGAAAAAAGAAATATCGATGCCATCGTTACGCAAACGGGATGCATGGGCTATTGTTTCGCCGAACCTACGGTCGAAGTTATACTGCCGGGCAAAGAAGCAATGGTTTTTGGATATGTGGATAATGTCCGTGCCGACGAAATCATCGAGCGGTATATCAAGCACGGAGAATTGGTGGATGGTATTATTCCTCAGAATTATGATACCATCGAACAGGAAGAACGATAAATCATGGAGGAGCAAACAATGAGTCAGTATAAAATGCATATTTTGGTGTGTGGGGGAACGGGTTGCCGGTCTTCGCAAAGCGGATTGATTAGCGAACTGTTTCAGGATGAACTCCTGCGCAAAGGTCTAAAAAATGAAGTTCAGGTGATTCGCACCGGCTGCTTTGGCTTTTGCGAAAAAGGGCCAATTGTCAAGATATTACCCGATAATACCTTTTACACACAAGTGAAGCCTGAAGACACTGCCGAAATCATTGACGAGCATATTATTAAAGGGCGAAAGGTTACTCGGCTTCTATATCTCGACCCCGACACACAGGAATATGTTTCGGACTCTAAGCATATGGGATTTTACAAAAAACAATTGCGTGTTGCTTTGCGTAATTGTGGGCTGATCGATCCGGAAAACATTGATGAAGCCATTGCCCGCGATGCCTACCAAGCTTTAGGTAAAGTATTGAGTGAATATACACCTGAGCAAACGATTGACATCATCAAGCGTTCCGGGCTTCGAGGAAGAGGTGGGGCCGGATTTCCTACCGGCTTGAAATGGGAAATCACCAGTAAGAATCCCGCTGATCAGAAATATGTAGTATGCAATGCCGATGAAGGTGATCCCGGTGCTTTCATGGATCGATCCATTCTCGAAGGCGATCCTCATTCGGTCCTCGAAGCAATGGCAATTTGCGGTTATTGCATCGGCGCCGGCAAAGGCTTGATATATGTAAGAGCCGAATATCCACTGGCAGTTAAGCGATTGAAAGTAGCCATCGATCAGGCACATCAATACGGATTGCTCGGCGAGCATATTTTCGGCACCGATTTCTCTTTCGACATCAACTTACGCTATGGAGCGGGAGCATTTGTGTGCGGTGAAGAAACTGCACTCATCCATTCCATGGAAGGAAAACGCGGTGAACCAACCAATAAGCCACCGTTTCCGGCACAAAGCGGATATCTCGGCAAACCTACCAATGTGAATAATGTGGAAACTTTTGCTAATGTTCCGGTTATCATTTTGAAAGGAGCAGAATGGTTTTCGTCTATCGGTACCGAAAAATCGAAAGGTACCAAAGTGTTTGCACTTGCCGGTAAAATCAACAATGTGGGGTTGATCGAAGTCCCGATGGGAACAACGCTGCGCGAGATTATTTTCGAAATTGGCGGCGGAATTAAAAATGGGAAGAAATTCAAAGCTATACAAACAGGTGGCCCTTCGGGTGGCTGCCTCACGGAAAAGCATCTCGATACGCCGATTGATTACGAAAGTTTGACTGCTGCAGGATCGATGATGGGATCGGGCGGCATGATCGTACTCGACGAAGATGATTGCATGGTTTCCGTTGCAAAATATTATCTCGGATTCATCGTTGAGGAATCATGTGGAAAATGTGCTCCCTGCCGGATTGGCAACAAACGTCTGTATGAAATTTTGGAACGCATGACTCAAGGAAAAGCCGATCCCGAAGATCTCGATAAACTTCGCAATTTGTGTAACGTCATCAGAGATACGGCTTTGTGTGGATTGGGCCAAACATCTCCCAATCCTGTACTTTCGACATTGAACAATTTTATCGAAGAATATGAAGAACACGTTTTCGAAAAAAAATGTCGTTCGGGTCAATGTCACGATTTGCTTTATTATGTAATCGACGAAGAAGAATGCACGGGTTGTGGAGCATGCAAACGTGTTTGTCCCGTAAATGCCATTTCGGGCGAGAAAAAGCAACCCCACATCATCGATCAGAAAATATGCATCAAATGCGGATCGTGTATGGAAAAATGCCAATTCGATGCCATCAATCTGAAAAATGAATATAAATCGACAACTGTTTCCGTGTGAAAATTTTCATCTCAACATCGGAAAAGAAAGAAATGCAAATCGTTTTTCCCAACTCCCCTCAAAAAAAACTATTTTATGGAAATGATAAAACTTACCATCGACAATAAAAAAATCGAAGTCGCAGAAGGCACAACTATTCTGAAAGCGGCCCGTCAGTTTGGAATCGATATCCCTACATTGTGTCACTTCGAACTCGGAGACATGGGCATAGAAAATAAGCCAGGTGGATGCCGCATTTGTGTTGTCGAAATCGAAGGACGTCGCAATCTGGCTCCGTCGTGTATTACCGAAGTACAGGAAGGGATGGTTGTCAACACTCATAATATTCGTGTGATCAATGCACGACGAACGGTACTCGAACTCATCATCTCCGATCATCCTTTCGATTGCCTTGTTTGTGCAAAATCGGGACAGTGCGAGTTGCAACATTTGGCCACACAACTCGGAATACGCGAAATTCCCTACAAAGGCGAACAATCGACTTATCGAAAAGATACATCGCCATCCATCATTCGAGATATCGACAAATGCATCCTGTGCCGGCGTTGCGAAATGATGTGCAATCAGGTGCAAACGGTAGGAGCTCTGTCGGCAATCAATCGTGGATTTATGTCGGTAGTTGCTCCGGCATTCGAAATGAATCTCGAGGATTCGCCTTGCACTTATTGCGGTCAGTGTGTTTCGGTATGTCCTACAGGAGCACTCACCGAAGTCGATCACACCAATGAAATTATTCGGGCTTTATCCGATCCCTCGAAAACAGTAATCGTTCAAACGGCGCCTGCCGTTAGAGCTGCTCTCGGCGAAGAATTTGGAATGGAACCCGGCACGTTGGTTACCGGCAAACTGGTTGCTGCACTTCGCCGTCTCGGTTTCGATTATGTGTTCGATACCGATTTCGGTGCCGACCTCACCATCATGGAAGAAGGCACGGAATTTTTGAATCGAATCAAACGGCATATGGCGGGAGATACTTCAGTCCGATTACCGATTCTTACTTCTTGCTGTCCCGGTTGGGTAAACTTTTTTGAGCACAACTTCCCCGATTTGCTAGATGTGCCATCGACAGCCAAATCGCCACAACAAATGTTCGGCGCTATAGCAAAAACTTATTTTGCGGACAAAATCGGTGTGAATAGAAACGATTTGGTGGTAGTATCTATCATGCCATGCCTGGCAAAAAAATATGAATGTCAACGCAATGAGTTTAAGGTAAACGGGAATCCGGATGTCGATTATTCGATTTCAACACGCGAGCTGGCTGCATTTATCAAATTGGCAAACATCGACTTTCTGGATCTACCTGACGAAGATTTCGACGATCCTTTGGGAGAGTCCTCCGGCGCCGGTGTTATTTTTGGTAATACGGGAGGTGTGATCGAGGCGGCTTGCCGAACCGCTTACGAATTATATACAGGGAAGAAACTGGAAAAGATAGAATTTGAGGAATTGCGTGGTTTGGAAGGAATTCGCTCTGCTACCATCGATTTCGACGGACTTACATTGAATATCGGCATAGCCAACGGATTGGGAAACGCACGAAAATTGCTTGACGAAGTTCGTGCCGGAACATCCAATTATCATGCCATCGAAATAATGGCTTGTCCGGGTGGTTGCATTGGTGGCGGCGGACAACCTTATCATCATGGCAATAGTGAAATCCTTCGACGAAGAGCAGCTGCCATTTATACCGAAGACGAAAGGAAAACCATTCGCAAATCACATGAGAATCCTTCCATTATTCGTCTCTACAGCGAATTTTTGGGAGAGCCCGGCAGCAAGAAGTCACATTGCCTGTTACATACCCACTATTTCCCGAAAAGTAACGAAGTAACCATTCATCGATAGTCAACAAAAACATAGAGTTATGAGTACGAAAACAAATACGGAAAATCATATTGCAAACGAATGCCCTTATAATGGATCCTCGCCGGAAGTTGAAGTGAAAATAAAGCTCACGGCTGATAAAATCGAAAAAATCGATGCAATTTGTCGGTCATTTGACAATGATCCCGGAGAATTGATCAATGTGTTGCATGAGACCCAATCGGAATTTGGATATTTGCCGGCCGAAGTTCAGGATGTGATTGCCCAAAACTTGCGAATACCTGTTGCTCAGGTTTATGGAGTGGTGTCGTTTTACTCGTTTTTCACCATGACCCCCAAAGGAGAACATCCGATTTCGATATGTTTGGGAACGGCCTGTTATGTGCGAGGATCGGAAAAAATTCTCGAAGAATTTAAAAAGGAACTGAAAATCGAAGTCGGCGAAACCACTCCCGACGGAAAGTTTTCGATTAATTGCCTTCGATGCGTTGGTGCTTGCGGTTTGGCCCCTGTGGTTATGGTAGGCGAAAGAGTTTTCGGTCGTGTCTCGCCCGAAAGTGTGAAGCAGATTATAGCCGAGTATAAAGATTGAATCTTAAAACTCCATTTTAAGCATTCGAAAGAATTTTCGAAATAGATATCCGGTTTTCAATTCGTTTTTTGAAGAAATTTAATTCGCAAACTTTGTCAACACATAGAACCTCTGAGCAAAGATTGAGGCATTGGGTCAATGCATTAAATGCATTAGATATTGCTATCCTCAATATCTGCCATTGTTTTTTAAAAAAACATGAAGCCCTGAAAACACACATCAGCAAACCCATAGAGACACGTAGGCTTAAGTTTAAACTATTTTCCGACGAAAGTGAAAATTGGTTGACCGTTCGCGGAAACCAAACCCTCATAAGGGTTGGTTCACGATTGGCCCAAACATTATATGGTATTCCCTGAAAGATATAGTCGATTGGTTGAGCGTTCGCAAATATAAATGAAACGGCTAAAAATATTGCAGCTGAAAAATTATGTTTTTGAGCTATAAGTCACATTTTTTGATAATTAATCACACTTTTGGGCTGAAAGTAGGACCAATCTCATAAGACGCAAATACGAGCCAAGTGCGGCGTAAATACGGCAGAACCCCATTCGATCCCCTTATAAGCATTTAATACGTATTCGTTTTTTGTAACAATTTACAACTTTAAGTGACGGCAATATAAATAAACAGAAAATAAAAGAGGCTGTCCTTCTTCGAGACAGCCTCCAAAATATAGATGAGACGATGTAAAATTATTTGACGGTCGTTGCCTGTTTCGGCATCATTACGACCGTTGCTTGATTGCCCTGCGAAATCAGCTTTTTCGCAAATTCCTGAATATCTTTTGAAGTAACGGAATTTACGGTTTTCAGATATTCTGTGTGATTGTCTTCGCCATAAAAATACTTGGTGTCGAGGACATTCATCCAATAACTGTTTTCTTTCAGGTTTTCATTATATTTTTTGTTCATGTATTCCTTCACTTTCGTGAAATCGGCTTCGCGAGGACCATTTTGTGCCATCGATTCGAGTTCGCGGAAAATGATCTGATTCAGTTTCTCCATTTTCGCCGGATCGGTATCATAAACAATCTGAAGCATTGTTTGCCCTTCGGGATAGCGTGCGATGCTGCCTCCGGCGTAAACGCCATAGGATCCGCCTTCATCTTCGCGAACCTTTTCGGTGTAAACAATATCGAGAATCTGATCGAACATACTCATCAGAATTTGATTTTTAAGCGAACGTTGGGTATCGCCCGATACGCCGACAAATACGGAAGCTTTCGGGTTTTTCATTTCGCGCTCAAAAATATTATCCGATTTGCCTTTTTTCATCGACATGGGCACTTTCACGAAATCGCCCTTTTCAGCTTTTCCGGGAATCGAAGCCAAATATTGTTCGATGACCGGTTTCACTTTACTCTCGTCGATATTTCCGACCAATGTAAAAACGAACCGGCCGGGATTTGAAAATATCTCGTTATACATGTCCATAATGCGATTGTAGTCGATCTTGCTTAGATCCTGCAATTTGAGACGTCCGACCAACGGATTAACGCCGTATATGGCTTTCGTAACCGAGTCGCTGAAAGCAACCATAGGTTCGGCTTCCTGATTTTTGAGTTGCGTTTCGGTTCGCTGCATAAACGATTTGAATGCATCTTCGTCCCGACGTGGGGCCGTAAAGTAAAGATAAACCAATTGCATCATGGTTTCGAAATCTTTGATAGATGACGATCCGTTGATGTCTTGAGTTGTCAGACTTACACTGGGAGAAGCCGAAGCCGTTTTGCCGGCAAGCACTTTCGGTAGATCGGTAGCACTGAATTTGCCAACTCCGCCCAAATTCATCACCGAATTCATTACTTTGCAGTTGACAGGATCTTTTTCTGCAAATTTTGAATATCCGCCCAATGCCGAAGCTGTCATCAATATTTCATCATCTTTGAAATTCGTGTTTTTCAAAATTACTTTTATTCCGTTCGACAATGTCCAGATGGTAGCGTCCATATCCGCATCCCTTTCGGTTTCTACGATTTTTCCGGGTGCAGGCGGTGTAGCCACCAGCGGTTCGTTGATGATTTGTTCCTTATAGGGCTCGATATTTTCGTTCTGCACTGTTTTTATCACCGTTAGGAGTTCGTCTTTAGTGGGATATACAAGCCCCTCTTTCTGTGGGCCGGTAACCGAGATGACGATGTTTTGATCTCCAATAAGTTGTTTTATTGTTTGATTAATAGCTTCGACGGGAATATTCGGAGCAAGAGCCTGAATGAATTGATATTCGAATTCGATACCCGGAATAGCTTCGCCATCGGTAAATGATCTGACATATTCCTGCGAATAGAGCTCGTTTTTCTGTTTGTCGCGGTTGTTATAAAGATTTTCGTAATTCTTGAGAATGTTTGTTCGGGCAATATCGTATTCTGAAGCCGTAAATCCGAATTTTTTCACCCTTTCGGATTCGCGAATCAAAGCGCCCAGTGCCAGGTCGATTTTGTCTTCGGCACTTCCTGCGACTTCAGTCCAGGCATCTTTGGTTTTGGCCACAAAGTAATCGCCGTCATAAGCGTAAGCAAAAGTAAAAGGAGCGTCCGGCTTTTGGGCGATTTCCCGGAAACGCTGATTGAGCATAGCAGAAGCAACATTCATCACATATTGGGTAATAAATCCGGCCTGCGTATTTTTCAATTCTGTCGGAATCGGATCGTGTTTGAAAAACACCATCACTTGTGCCGTCCTTGCTTCGGGATCAGTAGCAAGGGCAACAATAGGCTCTTTGTTGTCGGGAACGGGATAATAAATTCTTTCGGCGCGATTTTCATCGAGTTTAATCGGAGAAAACAGATCCTTGATTTGTTTTTCCATTTCATCCACATTCACATCGCCAACTACGATAATCCCCTGCAAATCGGGGCGATACCATTTATGATAGTATCCCCTCAGTTCTTCGGGCTTGAAATTGTTGATCACATCGATTGAGCCGATAGGCATACGTTTGGCATACTTGCTATCCGGATACATAACCGGCAGGAGCTGTTCCCACAAACGCTGTTGTGCACCACCACGCGTGCGCCACTCTTCACGAATTACCCCACGCTCCTTTTCTATTTCTTCAGGTTCGAGGGATATCGCATTCGACCAATCGTGCAATACGAGCAAACAGGAATCCATCAGGTTTTTGTTGGTCGTCGGGATGTCGGTGAGATAATAAACCGTTTCGTCAAAGGAAGTATAGGCATTGATATTGTAACCGAACTTGATACCGTTGTTCTGCAGATATTCGAGCATGGTTTTGCCGGGAAAATTTTTAGTCCCGTTGAAAGCCATGTGTTCCAAAAAGTGGGCAAGTCCTGCTTGATGGTCTTCTTCCTGCATCGACCCTACTTTTTGAGCAATATAGAAGTCGGCTCTGTGTTCGGGTAAATTGTTGTGACGAATGTAGTAGGTAAGACCGTTTTCGAGTTTACCTGTTCTTACTTGCGGATCGATAGGCAACGTCAGGTTTTGTTGCGCCATGATCAAGGTTGCAAAGGAGAGGAATGCAGATAAAATAAATTTTCGCATTGTAGCAATTGTTAGATGTAGAAATTGATAATAATTAAATTCTGTCCAAAACTATTTTGATAAGTTCTTCGATAGAGCCCCGGTAGTTTGCGGTTGAGTTGAGCGCAACCCGGTTTGCGATAATGGCACAAACGGTCATTGCCTTATGACCCATCATTTTCCCGAGTCCTGCAACAGCCGAACTTTCCATTTCGTAATTAGTAATTGAGTAATCGCCATAGCGGAAAGCTTCGATTTTTGCATTGAGATCGGGATCGGCCAAAGGCAAACGAACATAACGTCCTTGCGGTCCATAAAAGCCGATAGCCGAAATGGTAACGCCACGAATCATATCGAATCCGATTCGGTCGATAAGTTCTTCATCGGCACTCACCACATAAGGTGAGCAATGAAAAGGGGACCAGTTAACCTGTTTTTGAAATTCTTCTTCGAAATCCACTTCGCGCACCTCTTCAGAGCCGGCATAATAGTGGATAAGACCGTCGAACCCGATAGATTTTTCGGAAACGACAAACGAACCCACGGGGCAGTAAGGCTGCATTCCACCTGAAGTGCCTACACGGACGACCGTAAGTTGACGAAAATTGTCCTTCACACAACGCGTATTGAAATCGATATTGGCCAATGCATCCAATTCAGTGAAAACAATATCGATATTGTCGGTTCCGATTCCGTGTGATAGAGCGGTAATGCGTTTGCCTTTATACATGCCCGTGATGGTGTGGAACTCGCGGCTTTGGATGTCGCATTCGATACTGTCGAAAAATTTTCCCGTCATGCCAACCCGATCGGGATCGCCCATCATCACAATTTTATCGGCCAGTTGTTCGGGTTTGATGTGAAGATGAAAAGCGCTGCCATCGGGGTTAATGATAAATTCCGATTCCGGTATTATTCTCATAATGTATTGATTAGATTATTTCATCTGAAATTTCATTTATTTGTTGCTCGATTTGTTATCGATTGACGTACTGCCGCTCTGTGGTTTGGCTATCGCATCGCGCATATCGGTATCAGCTTTGATGTTCTGCATCCTGTAATAATCCATAATGCCAAGGTTTCCATTTCGAAACGCTTCGGCCATAGCAATCGGAATTTGAGCTTCGGCCTCGATCACTTTAGCCCTGGCTTCCTGTGCTTTGGCTTTCATCTCCTGTTCGAGAGCAATAGCCATAGCACGACGTTCTTCGGCGCGAGCCTGCGCGATATTCTTGTCGGCTTGTGCCTGATCCATCTGCAGCACAGCTCCGATATTTTTACCGATATCGATATCGGCTATATCGATAGACAGAATTTCGAAAGCCGTTCCGGCATCCAATCCTTTTTTGAGAACGAGTTTTGAGATTGAATCCGGATTTTCGAGTACCGATTTGTGCGAAACGGCAGACCCAATCGAAGAAACAATACCTTCGCCCACACGAGCCAAAATGGTCTCTTCGCCTGCGCCACCGACCAACTGTTTGATATTGGCGCGAACCGTCACGCGGGCTTTTGCTATCAACTGAATTCCGTCGATGGCAACGGCCGTAACGGGAGGAGTATCAATTACTTTTGGATTGACCGACATTTGGACGGCCTGCAACACATCGCGACCTGCCAAATCGATGGCCGTTGCCATTTGAAAAGATAAATCGATATTCGCTTTCGATGCCGAAACGAGGGCATGAACCACTTTTTCGACGTGGCCTCCGGCCAGATAATGCGCTTCGAGATTGTCGCGCGTAACGTTTTTAAGACCCGCTTTGTGGGCTTCGATCAAGGCATAAACAATGGTATGCGGAGGAACTCTGCGCAAGCGCATCAAAAAAAGCTGCACCAGCGAAATATGAACTCCGGCAGACAACGCGTTGATCCACAGGAAAAAGGGTACATAGTGAAAGAAAATCAGCACGAAGATAACAATGACTGCGATGATAATAAGTAAACTGAATTCCATAAGATAAGATATTAATTGTATAATAAGTGATTTGATTTGCGTTTTACGAGCACATTCGATAATTCGACTTTCGTTACCTCGATTTCGGTATCTTCATCAATCATTTCGCCATCCATAGATTTGCCTTCCACCCTTACGCCATTGATATCGACTTTGCCCATCGGGTTGAGACGCGAAACGGTTTTTCCTATATCTCCCACGGCGATTTTTTTCAGGTCGCTGTTATCGACAGTTGCATCGATTTCGGCAGTGAGCGAAATTTTATGCAGTGATTTCGATCGGATCAACAGAAAAAAACCTCCTCCAAAAAGAACGGCCGACGAAATGAGCAAAATATTGCCCTGTGCAGATCCTATATACACATACGCGTAGGCGATTCCTCCGAGCACAAAGAGCGCTCCGGCAATGCCTGCGATGCCCACACCCGGCAAAAGAAATATCTCGAGCAACAAAAATATAATCCCGATGAGGATAACGACTGAAACAATGATAAGATCTGTCGGCATATTTAAAAATTCGATTTAAAATGTGTTTCTTATCTCTGTGTTGCGACTCTGAACGAAAAGATCATCGATTTGACGATGTAGCGCTTCGACCTCTTTTTCGAGTGCAAGAATCGAAGGTGCCAAATTGTTCTTTTCGGGGGGACCTGCTTGTGCATACCGGTCACGTTTATCGGAAAGCTCCTGTTCGACGCTCTCGAGCTGTTTCTGCAAATTAATGGCTTTTACATACAAGTTGCGTGCATTGGCATTTTTGAAATCCGAAAGTTGATGATAGGTGCGGCTATCGTCAATTACGAATTCGAAATCTTTTTTCGGCGAAGCAACTTTTGTAGAATTGTTTTCCTTAACCTCCGCAATCAGTGACGAGTAATCGACACCTTCCTTCCATGTGGCGCGAATAGACGAAATGCGAGCTCGATTTGCCATAAATATTTCGTCGGGATTTTCGAGCAACGTAACCTCTCTGTTGGGAATAAACGTATAAACACAAACCGAATCTTCCGGTTGAAATCTGTCGGAAGCAAACCAACCAACCCCTTTTTCTTCATCCACAGCCAACATATAATCGTTAAAAGGCGAGTTGAAAGGCATATTCAGTTGATTGGGATTGAGATACGAATCGCTTGCAAAATTATATCGCGTAATATACAAATCGTATCCGCCGATGGAATTATGTCCGGTTGAAGCAAAATAAATCGTAACGCCGTCGGACATGACGAAAGGGTATGCCTGATCGCCGGCATCGTTTATCGATTCGGGAAGGCGCTTTTGGTTGCCAAAATGGTCAAGGAGTTTTTCCATCGTGTACAGATCGATATTTTTCAATGAATCCGTTAACGAAAAATAAACCTTATCCTTGCGTTCGTTCAGAAAAACGGGAAAATCATTTATGGGTGCGTTTTCGAAAAAATCCTGCATGGGCAACAGCGAACCGGAAGTTGCACTGAGATGATAAGCCGATAAAAAGACTTTTTTGGGAACAACCACACTATCGATGATTTGGACATCTTCGGTGCGCGATACCATTTTTCTCAACTTTTCCAAGAATGCTCTTTTCTCGGACAGTTTTGCCAGAGCTTCCTTGTCGCGTCGTTTCGCTTTCTCGTAAAGGGCAAATTCCTTTTCGGCATCGTCGAAGCGGTACATCAGCGTGAACAATTGTCCCAGATAAAGGTGAGCTTCGGGAATATTTTTTTTGGCAGCAAATGCAAGATATTTTTCGGCCTGCAGAATTTTTCCGGTTTCGTAAAGGCAAACTCCCAACCAATGATTGATTTGTGCGTTTTCGGGAGATGAAGCATATTCGGATTGAAAAACAGGCAGGGCTTCGGCATATCGTCCTTCGCCAAAATTTTTTTTGGCATCGTCCAACGTTTGTGCCTGAACGACAAGTGCCGAAAAAGCAAAAAATAATAAAATCGAACGTAATTTCATAAGAATCAATTCCGATGTTCAAAGTTAGTATAAATGTTTATATGCCGACCGTTTTTTCTACTTTTTTGTTCGGGAGAATTGAGAAATCTGTAATTTATATCACTTCTTGCCTAACAATTGTTGACACTCTATCGGAATGAATGTGTGTCGATTGAAAATTATCATGTACTTTTGTAATCGAAATAAAACCATTCCAACAATGATACACGAAAAAATAGTCATCCTCGATTTCGGATCGCAAACTACACAACTTATCGGGCGACGAATCAGAGAATTAAACACATTTTGCGAGATCGTTCCCTACAATAAATTTCCCTTCGACGACGACAACGTAAAAGGTGTAATACTTTCGGGAAGCCCCTTTTCGGTGAATGACGAAAATGCATTTAAAACCGATCTTACGCGCCTTCGCAGTCATTATCCGGTGTTGGGAATTTGTTATGGCGCCCAACTTATTGCAAAAGCGTCAGGTGGAGAAGTCGGCAAAAGTGCCTCACGAGAATACGGACGAGCAAAACTTCATATCAAGGATACTTCGGATGCATTGCTGGGAAATATTCGTGAACAGTCGCAGGTGTGGATGTCGCACGGCGACACTATTTTGAACATTCCCGAAACTTTCAGGGTGATTGCCTCCACCGGCGATATACACATAGCCGCATACAAAATTGAAGGCGAACCAACCTGGGGAGTTCAGTTTCATCCTGAAGTGTTTCACACCGAAGAAGGAACACGGATTCTCGATAATTTTCTTACTATCTGCGGTTGCCAAAAAGATTGGACGCCGGCTTCGTTCATCGACACCACTGTTAACGATTTGAAACAACAGTTGGGTAACGACAAAGTGATTCTTGCGCTTTCAGGCGGAGTCGATTCGTCGGTGACGGCAGTGCTTCTCAACAAGGCTATCGGCAAAAATCTGACGTGTGTATTTGTCAATCACGGATTGCTGCGAAAAAACGAGTTCGAGACCGTTCTCGAAAACTACAAACATTTGGGATTGAATGTAATAGGAGTCGATGCCAAAGATCGTTTTTATAAAGCACTTGCGGGTGTTACCGATCCCGAACGGAAACGAAAGATCATCGGCAAGGGATTTATCGATGTTTTCGAGGAAGAAGCTCTTAAGTTGAAAGATATCAAGTGGCTGGCACAGGGAACGATTTATCCCGACATCATCGAATCGTTGTCCATTACCGGAACGACGATCAAAAGCCATCACAACGTGGGCGGACTGCCCGAAAAAATGCAGTTGAAACTTTGCGAACCCTTACGATTGCTTTTCAAGGACGAAGTACGTCGCATCGGGCTTGAACTTGGAATGCAGGAAAATCTGATTTATCGTCATCCCTTTCCGGGTCCCGGATTAGGAATTAGAATTTTAGGCGAAATCACGCCCGAAAAAGTTCGTGTTGCTCAGGATGCCGATGATATCTTCATCAGCAATCTGCAAATGGCAGGCCTCTATGATAAAGTGTGGCAAGCGGGAGCGATTCTGCTTCCTGTGCACTCTGTAGGCGTGATGGGTGATGAGCGCACCTACGAAAACACCATCGTTTTGCGAGCAGTAACCTCAACCGATGCCATGACTGCCGATTGGGCACATCTGCCCTACGAGTTTCTGGCGAAAGTTTCGAATGAAATTATCAACAAAGTGAAGGGAGTCAATCGCGTAGTATATGACATTTCGTCCAAACCACCTGCAACGATCGAGTGGGAATAGTCCTCTTAATAATTCCGACAGATTTTGCTAAAAAATACTCCGATGAAAAAGTTTTTCTACTTCGTCATTTCTGCACTGCTCTTCGTTTCATGCAGTAACAACCAAAATAGTGAAGGATATTCCATTCTTGGCACTGTGCCTGCCGACATTGTCGGTAAGATCTATTTGCAACGATTCGAAGACAAACAATATACGACGTTCGATTCTGCCGAAATTGCGAATGGCACTTTCACTTTCGCGGGCAGTGTGACTGAGCCAATGGTGTATGCCATCGTTCCATCGCAAAAATCTCAACGAGCACAGATTTTTCTCGACAATCATCCCCTGCACATTACGCTCGATGAGGAATGGGAAGTTAAAGACTTAAAGGGATCGGAAAATTCCGAGCTTTTTCATCGACTTCTCCCACAAAGCAGGCAAGGCACACTCAACATTGACAGCCTTGTCCGGAATCATCCTTCGTCGCCGGTCGCAGCTTATTTCCTGACGCGCGAGTTGTATAAATACGATTACGAGGCGCTGAAAAAACTTCGCTCGCAATTTCCCGATTCGTTAAGCAATCATCCTTATATCAAGTCGATCGACCGCACATTGGCGTCTCTCGAAAACGTTCAACCAGGTAAACCTGCACCCGATTTCACCCTTGCGTCCGCAAATGGTGATTCTATTTCTTTAAGCTCATTGCGTGGAAAATATGTTTTGGTAGATTTTTGGGCTTCCTGGTGTCCGGATTGTCGGAAATCCAATCCTCAACTGGTTGCGCTTTTCCAAAAGTATAAGGATAAAAATTTTACACTCTTGAGTGTTTCCATTGATGAGGACCCCGATCGCTGGAAAGCGGCTATCGAAAAAGACGGACTTGTGTGGTCGCAAGTGATCGATGTAAAAGGATGGCAAAGTGAAGTGGCCAAAACCTATGCCGTTCAATGGATACCGACGGGAATTTTGATCGATCCTCAAGGCATCATTCTTGCTCGCAGCACCGAGCCGGCCAGTCTGGAAAAGGAGCTGGAGCGGATATTGAACCCTCGATAAGGTTATGATTGGCGATGTATGAATTAAAAAAAGGATTACTTTGTCTCGTCCTTCAGAAGTAACTATTACCCTGCCAAATAACTGTCAACTTTTTTAAGGCATGACACTAAATCACTGATTCGCAAACTTAATGTCATCATCACTCCTGCATGTTTTAAAGAAATTGAACCATTAAGACATTAAGGAAATTAAGAAATAAGAAGTGAGAAATGAGAATTACAAATTACCAATTACAATTTTGTTTTTTCTTTTTTGCCGGCGCGGATATTCATCTGTGCAACTGCAGTAGTTCTGCCTTTCAGGCAGGGATTACAGGGACGTTTTTGTCCGCAGATCATAACCTGCGGTTATGAAGGTTATTGCCTTTCAGGCAAAGGTTAGCCGGTGAATTGAAGGTTTTGACTGCGATGAATTTCTGTATTCAAGGATGTTTTTTGACTTGAAAAGCCGAATTTTCATAACCTCAGAATTTATTCTGAGGCATGAATCCTTGTCGGAAACCTGCCTGTAAGGCAGAACATTTATTTGCCACGAAGATGCGAAGTTGAATTTTCTTTTTTCTGGCGCAGGCGTCTGTCTGTACACAAACAACACAAGTTGAGAAACTTGTGCCGGCAGGGAACAGCCGGATCCGGATTTCATCTGTAAATCGATAAATCATCAAATCTAAACTGAACCTTTCGCTTCTGGTTTATTCAATTCGGGATATGCAATGCGAGAATGATAGATAATTTTCAATTTTTCAACAAAAACATCTTTTGTCGTATCAATATCCTTGAAAGTGATGGGAGCTTTCTTAAAATAACCTTCCGCCACTTGAGTATCAATAATTCGATTTACGAGATTTTGCAAAGTTTCTTCCGAATATTCGGTTAAACTGCGTGAAGCAGCTTCTACGGCATCGGCCATCATCATGATTGCAGTTTCCTTTGTAAACGGATTTGGACCGGGATAACGAAAGGCTTCCTCATTGATTTCCTTATCGGGATTAGCATTCTTCCACGAAACATAAAAATAGCGGGGAATGCTGGTTCCGTGATGGGTCTCAATAAAGTCAATAATTTGCTGCGGAAGCCCATTTTGTTTTGCGATCTTCACCCCATCTTTCACATGATTAATCACGATGCGGGCACTTTCTTCGAAAGGCAAACCGGCATGAGGATTCATTCCCGGCGACTGGTTTTCGGTGAAAAAAGCGGGATTCATTATTTTCCCTATATCGTGATACAAAGCTCCGGTTCTGATCAACGATGCGTTTGCTCCAATTTTTGCAGCGGCGGCCGTAGCCAGATTCGAGACCTGCATGGAGTGCTGAAACGTTCCCGGTGTTTTTTCCGATAGCTCTTTCAGTAATGGTTTGTTGATATTTGCCAGCTCTACCATGCTTACACCCGATATAAATCCGAAAGATTTTTCGAAAATATATACCAAAAGATAAGAGAACATGATGAAAATAAAATTAATGAGGAAGTAAACCAAAACTACCCAATTAACAGCCTCCAAGCTTCCTTGCGAATAAAGCGACAGTCCGACATACACCAAAATATACGTCAATAAAATAAAGAACGAGCTGCGAATAAGTTGTGACCTTTCGGAGAGTTCCTTAAGCATAAAAATCGAGACCATAGCCACCGATATTTCGATGACGATAAATTCGAAGGGGTAGGAAACCATCAGCGAACTCAGCAAAATGGTGATAATACTGGCAAACAGTGCCGTTCGGGAATCGATAAAAGTCCTTATCAGAATGGTTACGATGGCATACGGAATAATATACACGTTGAATAGATTCAATCGAACCGAAAACGCAGTCAGTATCACAAAAAAAGTGATCAGCAACAGCATAAACATTACGTGCTGGCGATTTCGGTATTCCATCGGTCGGAAAAACAACAAATACAAATAAAACGATCCGATGAGCACCAACACGAGCATAAATTCGCCGAAAAGAGTCCAATAGCCGCGTGTTGCTCCTCCACTTCTTTCTTCGGTTACTCGCTTGAGAGACGAAAGAATGGCATAGGTTTTGGCATCTACAATTTCTCCCCTGTCGATGATGCGTTGACCGGCCTGTACCATTCCGCTCGACGGCGAAACCTGCTGGATAAATTCGTTTCGAGCCTTTTCGGAGGTAGAAGCGTCGTATATAATGTTTTCCCGCAGATAATTATTTATGTTGGCCGACTTCAGTAGATTTTCGCTAAGTGAACCCGGTCTCTCGTTCAGGATTTTTTCGTAAGCCGATCGGATGGTATGGAATGATTCGATGCTCCGCGAATTGGCCATATTGCCTTCTTTCAGTCGGAGGGATCGAGTTTGCGAAGCGGCAATCTTATCGTATTCTTCCGAATTCATGATGCCCTGCTTATACACTTCCAGCAATTTTTGTCGGATATAGGTTATATAGGGAGGATCCAAATTCCTTAGGTTGGCGTTCAGGTTGATGTCGGCATCAAATTCCGCCAGTGCATTTTTTTCTACGGACGTGTCGATGATATAGTAAGGTTCGTAATAAGCAAGAATGCTGTCTTGTTCGGCTTTAAACTGTGCTTCCGATTTATAAATCGGGAAATCGAAAGGAGCAGTCAGCAATTCGTACTGCCATGGACGGCCTTCGCTAAACGAATACTGAAACTTTCCCTGTCTCGGAAAACAGTATGTTATCAGCAGAATGGCGACAACGAAAATAAGTGGGACGAAATATCTCGTTTTCATCCGTATTTTCTTTTTGTCAAATAATTTGCTTTTTGCCATGACGAATGTGTGTATGAAGTATTAACAATGAAAAGAACGAATTGTTTGAATAACCGACATCGAATGACGGTGTCGTCACAAAAATGGATGTACCGGCGGTATGATGGGATTTGCAAATCCTTGCATCGATAGTTTTGCGTTGAGCCTTAGTGCCTTTGTGGCTGTTCTTGCCACGAAGACGCAAAGATGCGAAGTTCATCCGATTATCATTGTCAGTTAGGGCTGAATTGGAGGCTGAGAAAGAGTGGAGAGTGAAGAGTTGAGGTTGGAGAAATGGAAATTTCAAATTACCAATTACAAATTTCAATTCTGTTGGTTTTCTTTCGCCAGCGCAGATATTCTCTATGCAACTGCAATAGTTCTGCCTTTCAGGCAGTATCGGGTTGTTGTGTCTTTGTCCGCAGGTCGATGACTTGCGGTTATGAATGTTTTTGCCTTTCAGGCAATGATGAGTTCGTGAATTGAAAACTTTTTTTGGCTTGAAAAGCCGAATTTTCATAACCGCAGAATTTGTTCTGCGGCGTGAATCGGCAGCTATAACCCTGCCTGAAAGGCAGAACTTATCTTTCAAAGCAACTTTTTGATATGATGGGATGACAAATCCTTGCATCGAAGACCAATTTTTGTTTTTCCGTATTGCCAAAATGGAGATTTGGCAAATTTGGAGATCGAGATCTTTCAATCCTGCTTGTTTCGGCGTATGCGAATCATGTTTGAATGGCTGTTTGGCTTCCAAATTAACATCATTCCGTAATTTGGAATTCTTTTTTGTCATGTCTTTTTCGCCTTTTTTAGTCAAACTATTTCCGGAGATGATACGCGTTGACAGCCTCCAATTGATTTACAAATGGATATTGCCTATTTCCAATTCAATGTCGCCAAATTCTATCATTGCATTAAATAGTCGGATATGTGAGAAATTTTTCAAATCATCCAGGAGAATATTTTTTTCGATCATTTTCCCCTCTTCAATCAAATTAGCCCGATTGACTCCATAAATCAGAGGCTTGGAGGGCGTAAACCACGAAACCCCGTCGAATAAGGCTATGTTGCAGATCGAAGTATCGGTTAACAGCCCATTTTTCACCAGCAACACCTCATCGAAATCTCCCCTCATGGCAAAAGCCCTGTCCAAATCTGAGCGATCTGCTTTCTTGTAAGGCAATGATTCAATCTGAACTTGGACAATCCGCAACGAGTTGATTTCTCTTTTCAGATAAGGCCGATATTCGATTTTCCGAATTTTTGAATCGTACACAACTCTGCATTTGTATAGGCCGGTTTGAGGTGGATGAGAATCGTTGAGGGCCGATTGCAGATCCATGGGATTTGCCTCCGGATAAAATAAGTCGGAACAAATATTCATTCGTTTATGATGAAACTCGAGACGGTAGAAAACGCCATCCAATAGTTTTATAGATTCAATAAATCGGCACATACACTTTTGCTAACATTTCCCTGTATTCCTTTAGGCAATCGCTGAACGAGGTAATACCCCCTCCGCTTTTAAAGATCACATGTTCTCCTTTTTGTTCTATATAGCGTATCATTACAGCCGAATCCAGATTTCTGCCGTCGAATTGGCCAAAAATTCCGGTGTAAAAACCTCTCTCATATTCTTCCACTTCGCGAATTATTTCTATGGTTTTGCGTTTGGGTGCGCCTGAAATTGATCCTGCAGGAAGCATCGAAAAAATGATATCTCCCAGATGAGAACAATAATTTTCCGGTAGTTGTCCGATAATTTCCGAACTCGTTTGCAACAATTCGTTCCGGTGCGTATAAAGTCGGTCGATATATCTGTATTTTTTCACTTCCACTTTTTCGGCCACTTTGCTCAAATCGTTGCGCAAAAGATCCACGATGGTAGCATGTTCGGCCTGTTCTTTGAGATCGTTCAAAATCATTTCTTCGGCATTTGTTACCGAAGCATCAATCGTCCCCTTCATGGGATAAGTTGAAATTTTGCCCTCTTCTATTTTCACAAACGTTTCCGGAGAGAAAACGGTGAAAGAATCTTTTACCCATAGCTTATATTTCGAAACACTCAACTCGTATATATCCTTCAGGTTTAAGTTGGTGTCAACAAATGTCGGCTGCGTCAAATTGAGCAAATACGAATTTCCTCGTCGGATGTTATCCATCACGAAATCAAATTTCGTTTGGTATGTTTCAAAATCAACCGGAGCAATTTCCCATTTGATATCCAAAGAACGATTGTGGGTGTTACTGCCTTTGGGACAATGCCCGGTCGACAGTTCAAACCGTATATAATCCTTGTTTAAATCGCTGCATTCGATCATATATCCATGTCGTCCCTCGAAGTCCACCAAAAAGAAAAAAGGAATATTCGAACTGCCGAGAAAATTCATTTGCCAAATCAATTCGGTTCGGCAGAGCAATGAATAAGGAAATTGCATATCGGTTTTTTGATAGAATTGCAAGGAATATCCAAGTTCTACTCCGGCACCGAGATACGCTCGATGGCTTTCCGTAAACGGTGCAAGGTCTCTTCCTTCCCCAGAAGAACGGTGATGTCGAAAATGTGTGGTCCTTTGCCTTCGCCCACCAGCGCAAGGCGAAAAGCATTCATTACGTTGCCCGTGTGATACCGGTTGTCTTCGATCCACTTCATGATGATTCTTTCCTGATTTTCGGCCGAAAAATCCTCCATATTTTCAATCAAACGGATGAGCTCGCGCATCTGATCGGGCGTTTCGGCTTTCCAGCGTTTTTTGACCGTTTTTTCGTCATAATGTTCGGGTGCAACAAAAAAATAGGATGATTGCTCCCATAACTCCTTAACAAAGTTCACGCGATCTTTTACCAATGTAACCACTTTGCACACGTATTCCGGCTTTGCTTCTATGCCTTTTTCTTTCAGAATCGGCATGAACATCGCAGTCAATTCTTCATCACGTGTTGCATGAATATATTTGTGATTGAACCATTTGGCCTTTTCGAAATCGAATTTTGCTCCGCTCTTGCTGCAACGGTCGAAAGAAAATGCTCGAACGAGTTCGTCCAACGAAAAAATTTCTTGTTCAGTTCCGGGATTCCAACCGAGCAATGCCAAAAAATTAATCACAGCGGCCGGCAAGTAGCCGCTTTCGCGATACCCGGAAGATATTTCTCCCGTTTTCGGATCTCTCCATTCGAGTGGAAAGACGGGAAATCCCAAACGATCGCCGTCGCGCTTGCTCAGTTTGCCATTGCCCTCGGGTTTGAGCAGGAGAGGCAAGTGTGCAAATTGCGGCATCGTATTTTCCCATCCGAAACTTTTATAGAGCCACACGTGCAACGGTGCCGAAGGCAACCACTCCTCGCCTCGAATCACATGCGAAATTTCCATCAAATGATCATCTACGACATTCGCCAAATGATACGTTGGCAATTCATCGGCCGACTTGTAAATAACTTTATCGTCGAGAACCGACGAGTTGATAACCACTTCGCCGCGTATCAAATCGTTGACGGTGATCGGAATATCGGGCTCGATTTTTATGCGCACCACATATTGAGTGTGATTTTCGATCAACGACTTCACCTCATCGGCAGAAAGCGTAAGCGAATTGCGCATTGTTTTGCGCGTTGAAGTATCATACTGAAAATTTGGAATTTCGTTTCGCTTTGCTTCTAACTCTTCGGGAGTGTCGAACGCAATATAGGCCGCACCCTTATCGAGAAGCTCATCCACATGATGCCGGTATATTTCTTTCCGTTCGGATTGTCTGTAAGGGCCAAATTTTCCTCCCTTTCGGGGACTTTCATCGAAAGATAATCCCAACCAGTCGAAAGTTTCCTGAATATATTCTTCTGCCCCGGTAACAAATCGTTGCGAATCGGTATCTTCGATGCGGAGAATAAAATCGCCATCCTGCTGTTTGGCAAACAGATAATTATACAAGGCAGTGCGCACTCCGCCAATGTGTAGCGGGCCTGTGGGACTTGGTGCAAAGCGAACTCTTACTTTCTGATTCATATTTTTCGGTTATGGGGTGCAAATTTACATGATAATTTGGAATTAAGAAGTGGAGAAGGGAGAAATGGGAATTACAAATTACGAATTTCAATCCTGTCGGTTTATTTTTACTGCCGCAGGTATTCGTCTGTAAACTTGTTGGCGAGACCCAACGGGTCTCGAATACCTGTTGGATCTGAATTGTTAAATCGACTCCCATTCGTTCGAGTTTAGCGATAACGTAACGTGGGTTCAAAACGGGAAGCAGTTTATCAACTGTCGTTGTTTTCGTCAATGCTTTCGATAGCGGACTTGAGGATATAGGCTTCTTCTTCGATGAAGTGAATGAGCCGGCTAATGTCTTTGAAATAAGGCGAAGACTTGTCGTGGGGCAGTTATTCGTTTTTTAATGCCAAACCCGGCATCCCGAAAGGTGTCGATATAGCGATAAACAGAGCGGGACGAAATACCCAGTTTGTCGGCAATTTCATCCACGGTCAATGAGTTGTTGGCTGTGAGCATTTTCATCAGTCGGAGCAAGCGTTCGAGTTTGGGTTGATCCATAGTGTTTTGTTTGAAGATCGCCTAAATTTCGTTCAATTTTTGATATTCGCTATTGGTAATACGTCCTTTTTTTTGACACACATCATGGCTTTTATTTGCCTGTCGTTCAGACGTAATTATTGAAATTCTTCTTCTGAAAATCAGTCTATAACAATGCCATGGAAACAAGTTTCAAGAATAATTTGTCTTTCAAAATGGATTTGTATTCTATGTTTTGGGATTCGGGCATAATAATTATATAGTTCTAAATATAATACTTAAACGCCAACGGCGGAACTTTTATCTCCGTGCTTGCCGTTAAAATCTCTCCTATTTTATCTGCAAACCTCAGAGTGACAGGAATGCCGTCTGCATAAATACAAGCATTATAATTCAATTTTGTAAGTGCCAAAATGTCTTTCAAGACTTGTACAATGTCAGCTTCACCTTTATTAATTTCGATAAAGATAGGATTCGGAACTTCCATTGATAAAACGGTTTGCGTTTTGGGAACATAACCAAGTGTCCATAAAAAAGCACTTTTTGATAACGTCGGCAAAATCGTACCGCTGCGTCGGATGAAACAGTACTGTTGCGTCGGAGTAAATCGTACCGCTACGTCGGAGTAAATCGTACCGCACGATGAGACTGTAATTTTTTTAAAAATTCAT